>Ga0134126_10000255_pt1 | contig 68829 bp, 54 predicted proteins | sample KB31752_FD_96881 | JGI IMG/M metagenome (GOLD analysis project Ga0134126, IMG submission 96881) | Terrestrial soil microbial communities with excess Nitrogen fertilizer from Kellogg Biological Station, Michigan, USA - KB3-175-2 | ecosystem: Environmental > Terrestrial > Soil > Unclassified ...
ACCGATTAATCAATGAAACAAATCAACTAACTACAATTTTTAAAACAACCGATAAAAACGAAAAGACAAATAAAAACAAAAAATAAATTTGAGGTCAGATATCAAACATAACATTACACATCAAACATCATACATCACACATCATACATCATACATTATATGTATTTACAAAACCGATATAGAATTTTAAGAAATAACCCCGCCATTAGAAGCATGGTGGCTGAAACTATTTTAACTCCTAATGATTTTATTCTTCCGCTTTTTATTGATGAAGGAGAAAATGTAGTTTTTGAAATTCCTTCAATGCCCAACTATTACAGGCGCTCTTTAGATGCCACGATTAAAGAGGTAAAAGAATTGTGGAGTATGGGAATTAAAAGTGTTTTATTATTCATAAAGGCACCGGACGAATTGAAAGATAACACCGGAAAAGAATCATGGAATCCAGATGGATTAATGCAGCGAAGCATCAAAGAAATAAAAAATGCGGTTCCTGAAATGGTAGTAATGACAGATGTTGCATTGGATCCCTACTCCTCTTACGGGCACGACGGCATTGTAGAAAACGGTGAGATTGTAAATGATCCAACCGTTGAAGCATTAGTAAAAATGAGTCTCAGCCATGCAAAAGCGGGTGCCGATTTCGTAGCGCCAAGTGATATGATGGATGGAAGGATCGGCGCCATCCGCGAAGCGCTGGAACAAAACAATTTTACCAAAACAGGCATCATGGCTTACAGCGCAAAATATGCTTCCTGTTTTTACGGGCCGTTCAGGGATGCATTGGATTCTGCTCCTGGCTTTGGTGATAAAAAAACATACCAGATGGATTATGCCAACCGGATCGAAGCTGTAAAAGAAGCTTTAATGGATGAGCAGGAAGGTGCTGATATTGTAATGGTAAAACCGGCGATGGCTTACCTGGATATTATCCGTGAAGTTAAAAATAGTGTACACATTCCGGTTAGTGCCTATCATGTCAGTGGTGAATATGCCTTAATAAAAGCCACTGCTAAGATGGGCTGGATTGATGAAAATAAAGCAATTTTAGAAAGTCTTACATCGATCAAAAGAGCAGGCGCAGATTTGATTGCGACTTATTTTGCAAAGGATGCCTGCAAACTGCTGTCGTGAACTGCGTAAATGTCGAATACACCAATAAGGAAATGTCGAATCAAATGTTTATTTTTATGCAGCTAAAATTATAAATATGGAAACAGTGACTGTAGAAATTAAAAGTAATAAAGCAATGAAACTTTTGAAAGACCTGGAAAATCTTGACATGATTAAGATTCATAAATCACGGGGAAGACAAGACACAAAAGATAAGGCTGCTAAATATAGAGGTTTTATGTCAGCGGCAAATGCGGATCATCTTTTAAAACACGTAGAAGAAGGCAGGAATGAATGGGAAGAAAGATTTCCTGCAAAATAATATTCATGGATTACCTTTTAGACACAAATTTTGTAATAAATTATTTTAAAGGCATCTTCGAAGGTGGTGCACGCAAATTCACAGATTCAATTATTAACAGAACTACTTTTATTTCTGTAATTACCAGAATAGAGCTTTTAGGATGGGGATCAATTGATCCTAAAGATGAAATAATAATAACGGAATTTATTGCGGACTGTATCGTTTTTTCTTTGGAAGAGAACATTATAAACCGAACGATTTTATTAAGAAAAGCTAACAAAATAAAACTACCTGATGCTATTATTGCCGCTACTGCACTTGAAAACAATATGCAATTACTTTCTCATAACATAAAAGACTTTATACTTATTCCCAATCTTATTGTAGTTGATGCAAATACTTTATAAGAGAAAATAAATAATTATTTGTCTTCCAATAATTCAGCAATAAAAATAAATTCTACCTAATGAATGTTAATACCAGCAAAACCCTCTTTTCCCGTGCCCAACAATCCATCCCCGGCGGCGTAAATTCCCCGGTAAGGGCTTTCAAAAGTGTCGGAGGAACTCCCCCTTTTATCAAGTCTGCAAAAGGCGCGTATCTTTTTGATGAAGATGGAAATCAATACATTGATTACATAAATTCCTGGGGGCCAATGATACTTGGCCATGCTTATGAGCCCGTTGTAAAAGCGATACAGGAAAAAGCAAAAGGTTCAACTTCCTTTGGCGCTCCAACCGAATTGGAAATTGAAATGGCAGAATTTATAAAAAGCATGGTCAAAAATGTAGATCTCATTCGCATGGTGAGCAGCGGCACAGAAGCCTGCATGAGCGCTTTGCGTTTAGCAAGGGGATACACCGGCAGAAATAAGTTTATCAAATTCAATGGTTGTTATCACGGCCATGCTGATTGTTTCCTGGTAAATGCCGGAAGTGGAGTCGCTACCTTAAATATTCAAACTGTACCAGGAGTTACGCCAGGTGTTGCTATTGATACACTTACTGCTCCCTATAATGATCTGGATGCTGTAAAAAATATAGTGGCTCAAAATAAAAATGAAATTGCAGCAATTATTATTGAACCTGTTGTTGGAAATATGGGCTGCGTTCTTCCGCAGCAAGGATTTTTAGAAGGCTTAAGAAAAATATGTGATGAAGAAAGTATCGTTTTCATTTTTGATGAAGTGATGACAGGATTTCGTCTGGCGCCTGGTGGGGCACAGGAAAAATTAAATATTGATGCAGACCTGGTAACTTATGGAAAAGTAATTGGCGGAGGATTACCTGTCGGTGCTTTCGGTGGCAAAAAAGAAATAATGGAACACATCGCTCCGTTGGGAAATGTGTACCAGGCAGGCACACTGAGCGGTAACCCTATTGCCATGATAGCCGGTTACACGTTGCTAAAAGTATTAAAAAACAACCCATCAATTTATACAGAGCTCGATGAAAAAACAGCACGGTTGGAGAAAAGTCTGAATGATATTTTAGCCGCAAAAAATATTCCTCACCGCATTAACAGGATGGGTAGCATGATGAGTATTTTTTTTACAAATGATAATGTAATTGATTTTGAATCCGCATCAAAAACTGACACTCTCCTATTCAAAAGATTTTTTCATCATATGCTGGATCATGGAATTTATTTACCGCCATCGGCGTATGAAAGCTGGTTTCTCAGCAATGCGTTAAGCTCGGAAGATATTGAGGCTACCCTTGCGGCAGCAGAAAGTTTTATTCCATAGATCCTGGAAAATAAAAATGAAAAATGCCGGTATTTGTTGGTTTGCTGTAGTTGGGCTTCGGGGAAATATGAGATGAAAATTCAACAAGCAATTCACCAAAAACTGACAACCATCACCTTGCTATTTTTGAACCGGCTCCAGGTCTTTTTTGTTGAGCCATCCGGTTGTATTTTTTCCTTTTGTATTAGTGTAAGTCACATACACAAATCCGTTTTCATCTTTCAAAGGTACTAATTGAGTAAGGTTCGGTTTAGCAAGATAAAGATCGATCCTCGAACTAATATCCGGCTTCAGATAAAAATAAGCCTTGGTTCTTATCACATATCTTGTTGTTTTATCGATTACATGTTCTGATAAATGTTGATCTTCATTTTTATCAATATCACCTTCAATTGCTGATGAAGACATGGCCTCAAGGTCATTAATATTCAGCCACCCTGTTGTGCTCTTTCCGTGGCTGTCAATATAATCTACATAGACGAATCCGTTCTGTTGTTTTATTGGCGTTAACGTATCATTATTTATATTGGTAATGAAACTATTTTCCGGGTTACCAAGCGCGGGAAAACTATAAAAAAAAGCTTTTGAAATTACTCTAAAACTTGTTTTATGGTTGCCGATACTATCCGTCGATAAATCATAATTGGTGGTTTTCACTACACTGTCTATGCTATGCAACGAAGAAGCATTTAACTTAAGACTTCTTTTTACGGAGTCAGAAATGATTCCGGTTACGGCCGGCGTTTTATTTTTGGCAGCGCTATCATTTTGAAGAAATAAGAACCAAAACAGGTATCCAATACCAATTAAGAGAATTAGAGAAACCGACATAATCAGGTTTTTTCCCGAAATTATTTTCTTTGACCCAAATCGTCTTCGGGCAACGTTAAACGATTTCCGCCAGTCAGGGCTTTTGACGTTTACTTGATATACGGCTAAAACGGATATCAATTTAGACGGAAATGTTTTTCGGGCACGCTCCAACAATTTCTGCCAATCAGGGCCTTTAATCTTTGCTTTACCTATGGAAAGCGTGGCTTTTACTTTGGACCGAAACGCTTTTCTGGCAAGGTCAATTGGTTTCTGCCAATGAAAACTTTTAACGCTAGTTTTGTCTATGATTAACCCGGATCTAGCTTTGGACATAGGCTGCAAAAGACTTGTGGCCTCATTTACTCTTTTTGGTTCCCACTTTGGAACATCAGCCGGCTTGATGGTAATGGTGTGTACCGTGGAGGGCTTTGCCGTTGTAAGCGGGCTATACTCACCATAGCTAAAATTATAATTCTTAGCTCTTATCTCATCCGCATGAATATAAAAACCTTTTCCGCTTTCTTTGAACTTTTCTTTATTTCTAAAAAGACCCAAAAAATTTGCTACGTCATCTTTTTGTTCAGTAAGGCCTTCTAAATTATCAGTATTTGAATTCGGATGGAACGCTACATCATTATTTTTTAGTTTATAAAACCAAACCTCCTCTGTGGAGGATGAAGTTTCTTTTGAAAAAACAAGAACCCCCGCGCCGTTAAACAGCGGAAAATGCTTTTCTTCAATTGATATTACTGCATCCAGCCTGCAATTTTCAATTAGCTCCTCGCGTAGCTTCACAAACTCCGTCGCTACCTGGTATAAAATAATATCCGGTACAATTACCACGCAACGGGCTCCATTCAAAATATTTTTCAATATAAAATCCAGGTAATAAATTTCTTTTCTTATTATGTTTCCTCCGGCATTGGCTTCCACATTTCTGTTATTTTCACCAGGTAGATAAATTAAATTAGTGATGAAAACAGTAGCGTCGTCGATAGTTATAGAATTTAGAGGTGAAAAAATATCCAGCACTTTTAATTCTGGTTTATTGATTCCGTGCAGCACCAAATTCATACCCGCAATGCGAAGGCTCGTTATATCCGACTCCATGCCTTTCAACTTTTGTGAATTAACCCTGGTAGTTTTTTTGTTAATCGGTTTTGGCTTTTTACCGTTAATATATCTGGCACAACTCACCAACAGACCACCATTTCCCGATGAAGGATCAAGTATAAAATCATCTGCGCCAGGCTGAGCGGCAGCAACCATTAATTCGATCAGATATTCTGGCAAGTACGCATGCCCGTTAGGATCAATTAATGCTGCTTTGCCTAAAAGGTATTCGAATACAGCACCTTTTAAATCCACGTGTACGTCTTCTATTATTTTTATAATTCCCAGGGCGTTTTCTAATAATTTGGGGGTTGGTAACATTATTAAACCAGTCTTAAAAAAAGAACCGTACGCTTCATGCAGCGAATACTCTTTTTCTAATTCGGTCGTCGCTTGTTCACTGGCTAAAAGTGAATAAATATGATGGCCTTCCGGATCACCAAAAAAATCACCCTTTACCTCTTTTCTGCCTTTAGCACCTTGCAAAAAAAACCCGGCTTTGTTTACCGGCTCTTCATAGCACTGCTGTTCACTGCTTATTTTTTTTATAAAAAACAGGTAACTAACCAGGTCAAGAATAACGATTGGCCTCAATTTGCTTATGGGCCAGCAGGCGTCCCATCGCTCATCAATTGTATGTTGCAATTCGCGAGTGAGCATACTCAGGGAGAATATTTTTTAGTATTTAATATACATAAAAACATAAATTTAGTTCATCCTTTATTGATTACAGCAACTTTTTATTCAAAATTAAACAGGTTTTAAATATTGATTCTTGCAGACGTTCCTGATTTATGAAAACATTAATGGACATTTCTTTTCTATTTTCTTAAAATTATTTTGGCCAAATATTCGGTCACTACAATCACTGGTACGTCAATTTTATTCTCAAAAACCGTACTAGTTCTGAGACCAAAATTTAATCAAAAAAGTTTTTTGTTTTTAGGTTTATTCCAACTTGTTATCTTCACCAAAAAAGACATGCTAAAAGCCGTAATATTTGACATGGACGGAGTGATTGTGGATACTGAACCTCTTCACAGAAAGGCCTTTTTAAAGATGTTTGCCGACACTGGCATTGAAGTAAGCAGTGCACTCTATGGAACATTTACCGGCAAAGCCACACTGGCTATCTGCAGGGAACTTTGCACCCACTTTCAACTTTCGCAATCCCCGGAAACTTTAATGAACTTAAAGAGAAAATATTTTAACGAAATTTTTGAAAACGACCTCGACCTGTCGCTGCTGGATGGTGTATTCCCGTTGATAAAAGACTATCATAAAAATGGTCTGAAATTAGTATTGGCATCCTCAGCTTCGATGGATAATGTCAACCGAATTTTTGCCCGCTTTGATTTGGATAAATATTTTTCAGCCAAACTAAGCGGTGCAGACTTAAAAGAATCCAAGCCGCACCCTGAAATTTTTATTAAAGCCGCAAATGCTGCAGGACAAGCTACTTCCGAATGCCTGGTGATCGAAGACGCCACCAACGGGATAAAAGCAGCAAGGGCCGCTAACATATTTTGTGTCGGCTATCGGAGCGCAAATTCTATAAACCAGGATTATAGCGATGCAGATGTGGTTATTTCACATTTTGAAGAAATATCTTACCCAAAAATATCAGCACTTTTTTCAAAAAAAAATAAGAATTAAAAATTTGTACACTTTAAAAGCTATGATTCCAAAACAACGGTATGTTTGAAAAAACCGGCTGCGGTTGTTGATTACGGGATAACATGGCTTTTTAAATCTTTGTATTAAATTACCAGAGTTCATTTCATTAAGACAAACCTCATTAAAAAAATCTATGATCTCTTTTTTCGAAGCCAAATTAAACACGCTCTCAATCCATAAGCCGGGCAATAAACTTCTGGACGAAAAATATCAATTATCAAAATCATCATTTTCTATAAATGACGAAACCCTTAATAAAATATTACTGCAATATTTTTTAAGTCCTTTTGAAAAAATAAATGAAATTTATCGTTTTACACATGCCTCTGAAGATCTTCATTTGAATGAAATATATCATTTCGCAGAAAGCATTTTCAACGATCCCGGAAGTTTTCATGAAACTTCAAAGACAATCACAAAACATTTATTCGACGTTTCCAATCATCCTAAAATAAAACCTGGTGAGCTATACGTAGTTTATTTTAAAGACGTGCAGATAGAAGGAGAATTGTTTGATGCGATTGGTATTTTTAAGTCAGAGTCAAAAGAAACTTATTTGAAAGTTTTTCCGGATGATGGTAGCTACGAAATAGAGTATGAGCAGGAAGCCATCAACATAAAAAAGCTGGACAAAGGATGCCTGATCTTTAACACCGAAAAAGAAGCTGGTTACAAAGTAGCCGTGACAGATAACACCAATAAATCGGGTGAAGCGGTTTATTGGATTGATGATTTCCTGAAGCTTAAAATAAGAAATGACAACTACAATCAGACGCATAATGCATTGAGCATTTATAAAAATTTTGTATCCGAAAAAATGGATGATATCTATGAAGTATCCAAGGCTGACAAAATAGATATGTTAAACCGCTCAATGAAATATTTTAAGGAAAAGGACTCTTTTAATTTGAATGAATTTTCAAATGAAGTGATAGGTGAAAAAACAGGAATTGATTCTTTTAAAGAATATAAACAGAACTACGAAAAAGAATACGAGACAGAAATCGGGGACAATTTTGCTATCTCTATCCAGGCGGTAAAAAAACAATCAAGAAATTATAAAAGCATTTTAAAACTCGATAAAAATTTTCACATTTACATTCATGGGAATAAGGATTTGATAGAAAAAGGATTCGATGAAAAAATGAATATGAATTATTACAAGGTTTATTTCAGAGAAGAAAATTAAGCAAGAAACCAGGTGGCTGCTTTCAAGGATTTTTTTACCGGGGTTTAAATACCAGAATTGTAATTAGCGATATTTGTTGGTTTACTGTTATCAGTCTATCGCAGTGTTTACGTCTTAATACTGCATATAATCTCCCTGTCGCATTAGTATATGCCGGTATTTATTAAAAATTCCATTTTTGGTCACAAATCCCAAATAGGTATTATTATCATCAACTACCGGTAGAATACGCGTGTCATGGGTATCCATTATGCGCATCACATCGTACATAGAGGTATTAATGTCAATGGTTTTGTCGGGAGGCTGGCTGATATCCCTGATTAACTGATTTTTATCTTCAGGCTTGTTACTCACCAAAAGTTCCAACAATTTATCACTAAATAAAACGCCGGTTAATTCACCACTCATATTTACTACAGGAAACACGTTCCTGTTAGAATGTACAATATCAGCGCTTCTACTAGCGGGAGTTTCATCAGGGCGAAGAATAACGAAATCCTTTTCCAAAAGATATTTTAATTTGATTCTTCTCAACACGTTATGATCCCTGTCTTCCTGTTCTACAAGTTCACCCTGTTCAGCGAGTTCCCTGGTATAAATAGAATATTTTAAAACACCTTTATTGATAAAATAAGAAATAGCAGAAACAATCATTAAAGGCACCATTAGCGAATAACCGCCCGTAATTTCTGCAGCCAAAAAAATACCGGTCAACGGCGCGTGCATCATACCGCTGATGGAAACAGCCATCCCGGCAATAATAAAATTAGTAACGTCAAGGTGTACCACTCCCGTTAGGTTGAGCCCAAACGCAAAAACAAAACCAAACAATCCACCGACCACCACGCTGGGGCCAAACATTCCACCGTTCCCTCCGGCACTCATAGTAATGGCGCATGCAAAAGATTTTCCGACAAATGAAAGCACTGCAAAAACTACTAAAATCCACCCTACCGTCTGATATTTAGGAAATAAGCTATTTGCTAAAAGGGATTGATAATTGCCATCCAATAATTTCTGGATCGTAATATATCCTTCGCCATACAGCGCCGGCAAAAGCGCTATCATGGCTCCCAAAATGATTCCTCCAATCCAAACTTTATTATATTGGTTTTTTATTTTAGCAAAAAGACGGTGGATATAAGAATTTAACCGGCTGAAATATATTGAATAAATACCACCAAGAATACCTAAAAGTATATAATACCAAAATGCCTGCACCGTCCAGCCGCTTGTAACCAAAACAAATAAAGGCTTGCTTACTATGAGTTGTGAAACGACTGATGATATCGCAGAGGCGATCAACAGTGGTATCACTGCAGGAATAGAGAATTCAGGCAGAATGACTTCAATGGCAAAAATCATTCCTGCTATCGGGCTGTTGAATGCGCCTGCTATGCCCGCACCTGCTCCACATGCCAATAATAAGGTAGTCTCCCTGTAATTCAAGCCAAAAAAACGGCCAATGTTGGACCCAATAGCGGCGCCACTGGCAACTGCCGGAGCTTCGAGACCTGCGGACCCCCCGAGTCCAACAGTAAGCGCGCTTGAAATAACCTGGCTATAAATGTTGTGAAAATCAAGCTTGCTGGAGCCATGCGAAACATCATATATTATCGGTGGAATTCCATGGTGAAACTTGCTGCGGCGAATGAACGTTCGGACATACAAAACCGTGAGAAAGATACCTATAAGAGGGAAGAAAAAATAGAGATAATATTTATATTGCCAGTGCAGATCGTTTTGCAGAAAATTGGCCACGTAATGAGTAAGTTCTTTTAATACGGAAGACGTTACCCCACCAAGCATGCCTACTACTGCTGCTGCTAAAATTAAAAAATTGGCATTTGAAACGCGTTGTTTACGCCAGCGATTGATAATCTCAACATATTTTATCAGCCCATCATATATTTTAGCCGAGGAAATAATAGGTTATTTTTTAAAATTTTCGCGAAGGTAATTATAAAATAAAGGAATGCTAATTAAAAATACCGTTAATTCATTAACATGTCGCTTTCAATTTTTGAAACTCCGGGTTATTTATACTTTTGTTTTTTAACGTCTAAATTCAAGGCTTAAATTTATGAACAAAATCATTGATAAACAATCTGCCAACCATTATAAATGGGCAGCTAATTGCGATAGTTGGGTATTGGTTAACACACCCGGCTTATCGGTAAAACTTGAAAAGATGCCTGCCGGTACCAAAGAAAAATTACATTTCCATTCCAATGCGCAACAATTTTTCTTTGTTTTGAAAGGAAAGGCAGCTTTTTACTATAATGACAAAAAAGAACTCATCGAACCGCAGCAAGGCTTCCTCGCAATACCGATGACGCGACATTATATAGCCAATGAAACCCCGGAAGCACTCGAGTTTTTAGTTATTTCACAACCTGATACCACCAACGACCGGATTAATTGCGAATAAATAATGCAGGGATTTGAGAACAAAATAAAAATGTGGAAAAAATATTTTTGGCTCGTCGAAAAATTAGCAAACTCTATGAAACTATTGGCTGTAAAGGGTTTAAATATATCTAAAGGCAAAGTTTAATCTTAAAAAATCGTATCAATATTGGCCTTTAAAAAAATAAAAAAGGATTTTTTTATTTTTTTAAAACCTATTACCCTACCTTTGCGGTAGACTATTCAAAATAATAAACATGATAACGTCTTTTGCTACCCGTATAATGTGCATGCATGCTCCCTCCTACTCAATGTGTTGCTGTCAATAATATATAGCAATGCCTCAATCGAAAATACCTTTTTCCAATTTAATACAATAAGTAAAACATAAAAATGAGCGAATATCATTTAGATTATTTAGGACAACTTGAATCTGAAGCCATCCACATAATGAGAGAAGTTGCCGGCCAATTTGAACGCCCGGCATTATTATTCTCAGGAGGCAAAGATTCAATAACATTGGTGCATCTTGCTTTGAAAGCCTTTCGCCCTGGAAAATTTCCATTCCCTTTAGTGCATATTGATACCGGGCACAATTTTCCGGAAGCATTAAACTTTCGCGATAAACTTGTAAATGAAATCGGCGAAACACTTGTTGTCCGTAAAGTAGCAGATACGATTAGAGAAAAAAATCTTACAGAACAAAAAGGAAAGTTCGCCAGCAGAAATGGCTTACAAACTTATACACTTCTCGACATCATTGAAGAATTCAAATTTGATGCGCTCATTGGAGGTGCCAGAAGAGATGAAGAAAAAGCAAGAGCCAAAGAAAGGATATTTTCTGTAAGGGATGAATTTGGTGGCTGGAACCCAAAATTGCAACGGCCTGAGTTATGGAACATCTATAATGGTAAGATACATAAAGGAGAAAATGTTCGCGCCTTCCCGATAAGCAACTGGACAGAACTCGATATTTGGAATTACATCAAAAGAGAGCAGATACAATTGCCTTCTATCTACTTCGCACATGAAAGAGAAGTGATAGAACATGAAGGACAATTTGTGGCACTTTCTGACTTTATAAAATTAGATCCTACAGATAAGGTCATCAAAGCCAAAGTCCGGTATCGCACTGTTGGTGACATGACCTGTACCGCCGCCGTAAAATCAAATGCTGATGATATTGATGGAATCATTAGCGAGATTACTGCTGCCAGAACAAGTGAAAGAGGAGAAACAAGAATTGATGACAGGGTTTCTGAAGCAGCGATGGAGGACCGGAAAAAGGGAGGATACTTTTGATAACGGGAAGAGAGATAAGTGATCAGTAATCAGTAATTAGTGATCAGTTGTGAGCAATAAGCAAATAACTAATCACTCATAACTCATAACTCGTAACAAATAACTTGTAACTAATAACTTGTAACTAATAACTCGTAACTAATAACAGAACAATGGACATCCTAAGATTTATAACTGCCGGCAGTGTTGATGATGGTAAGAGCACATTAATCGGAAGATTATTGTACGACAGTAAATCAGTTTTAATTGACCAACTTGAGGCAATTGAAAAACAAAGTAAGAATAAAAATGATGGCGAAATAGACCTTGCGCTTTTGACAGATGGCCTACGTGCAGAACGCGAGCAGGGAATTACTATCGATGTAGCTTACAAATATTTTTCGACCCCAAAACGAAAATTCATTATAGCTGATGCTCCCGGGCATATTCAATATACCCGGAACATGGTTACCGGTGCATCCAATTCTGAACTCGCTATTATTTTGGTAGATGCGAGGAATGGCGTAGTAGAGCAAACGCGCCGCCATTCTATTATAGCATCACTGCTTAACCTGCCACATATAGTAGTAGCCATCAATAAAATGGACCTGGTAAATTATTCTGAAGATGTTTATAATAATATCGTAATAGAGTATCAAAAAGTAGCCAAAACACTTGGGCTTAAAAACATAAAATATATCCCTATCAGTGCATTAAACGGAGATAATATTGTTGAGACGTCCGAAAAATTCCCCTGGTACGAAGGCGAATCTTTATTGCATCATTTAGAAAATGTAAAATTGGATTCTGATGTAAATCTGGCAAACGCACGTTTTTCAGTTCAGTATGTTATTCGTCCGCAGGCACCTGAGCTTCACGATTACAGGGGATATGCCGGTAAAATCATTAGTGGCATTTACCGCAAAGGAGATAAAATAAAAGTACTGCCCTCAGGTGTCGAAAGCACTATTAAGGCTATAGAAATTGCCGGAAAAGAAGTACCTGAAGCTTTCGCGCAGCAAAGTGTGATTTTGCATCTTGAAGACGACATTGACATTAGCCGTGGCGATATGATTGTTCCTATCAATAATCAGCCAAAACTGGAACAGGAATTCGAAGCCCTGATTTGCTGGATGGACAACAAGCCGCTAATACCCGGCAATAAATATTTACTGCAAACAAACAGCCGCGTGGTAAGAAGCGTAGTAAAAGAAATTCAGTACCAACTGGATGTAAACACTCTCGAGAAAAATGAGTCACCTGCGCAGGCAGTCCTGAATGATATCATAAAGGTGAACATTAAAACAGCCTCTCCGGTGGCTTTTGACTCTTACAAAGAACTGAGACAAAACGGGGGCGCCATTTTGATTGATGAGACAAGCTGTGTAACCGTTGGCGCTTGCATGATACAATAGCTTATTAATTTTTTTTCAACAATATCCTACCTATTTAGTAGACTATAATATGAATCAATCATTCAAAAAAGGCAAAGTAATTATTGCGGGAGCTGGCCCCGGAGATCCTGAATTAATTACTGTAAAAACAGCGCGATATCTTCAGCAGGCAGATGTAGTGCTTGTTGACCGGTTAGTAAGCAAACAAATACTGGACAATTACGTTCACCCCGATACAGAAATTATTCATGTTGGGAAACAATGCCGCCTCGGTGTTTCTACCCCCCAGGAAACAATTAATAACCTAATGGTCCATCATGCTTTATTGGGAAAATTAGTCGTGCGTTTAAAAGGTGGGGACGTTTCCATATTCTCCAACATATTAGACGAGTTGGAAACATTAACCATAAATCATATTCCTTATGAAATAATCCCGGGAGTTACTGCCGCGTTGGGAGCGGCGGCCTTTGCGGGAATCCCTCTGACAGCCAGGGGTTACGCTACATCTGTTCGTTTCCTTACCAGCTATAAATCAACTGTTATTTCTGAGAATTACTGGAAAGAATTAGCGGCCACGGATGACACGTTGGTATTTTATATGTCCTCTGAGACGCTGGATGAAGTTGTTGAAAATTTAATCGCGAACAATATTCATGAAGATAAATTGCTTGCCGTAATTGAACAGGCCACTACTCCGCTTCAAAATGTGCACGTAACCAATTTGTATGACTATGAATCGACACTAAAAGATTGCTCTTTTATTTCTCCTTCTTTAGTAATTATTGGAAAGGTAGTATCGCTTAATGAAAAATTTCATTGGCTTGAGAACAGCAATAGTGAAGAATATTATTTTAAACCAATGACCAACAATCTTAAAACTTTAAATCACACGGAAAAAATATACGAAAATGTTAGTTGAAAGTAGGCTGAAAACTTTACAGGAATTTATTAGCTCCTCTACCCGCGATGAATTGGTATGGGTGAACGGCTATCTCAATGGCATTCTTTCGAGGAATGAAACAAATGAAATACCGTCTGTTACAAAAAATAATGGCGTTAATAAAATCACTATCGCATACGCGACAGAAACCGGAAATTCCAAAAGACTTGCTACTGAATTTGCAGCTAAAGCTAAAAAGCAGGGTATTCATGCAAAGGTGCAGGCCTTCGACCAATATAAGTTAAATGATCTTCCCAAAGAAGAATATTTTTTAGCAATCATCAGTACGCACGGTGATGGTGAGCCGCCGGTGACTGCAAAAAAATTTTATGATCATTTGCATCAAAATGGTTTTAATCTTTCTAAATTAAAATACAGTGTATTAGCCCTGGGCGATACTTCTTATCCATTATTTTGCAAGGCCGGTGAAGATGTGGACGCACAATTGAATAAGCTGGGAGGCAGCCGCATTGCTCCTTTGCAAAAATGTGATGTTGATTATAGCACAGATGCCGACGAATGGCTTGACCGTATATTCAAAAATTTAAAAGAAACACAGGCAAGTGAAACTATAGTTTTACCAGCTCCGACAGTTAAGAAAACAACAGGTAAAAAAATATATTCCGGTAAAATATTAACCCGCATCAATCTCAATGACAGGGGCAGTCTCAAGGAAACCAATCACATCGAAATTGAAGCACAGGATGTAGTATATCAACCAGGCGATTCTATTGGTATTATTCCTGAAAACAAAAAAGAAATTGTGGAAGAGATAGTTGCATTAACCGGTATTGATCGACAGGAAAATATTGATTACAAGGATGAACTGATTTCCGTGTATGACCTGCTTCAGAAAAAATTAAACATCATTCATCTACCCGAACGTGTTATAAAAAAATACGCTTCCGTTGTGCAACAGGATATCCCTGACACCAAAATTGATTTGCTGGATTTGTTGAAAATATTTCCCGTAAAAGACCAGAAAGAGTTTACAGAGATTATAAAAATACTGGAACCAATTTCTCCAAGATTATATTCCATCGCTTCCTCACCCGAGGCACATTCGGGCGAAGTGCATATAACAGTTGCGAAAAATTGCTTTACTGTAAATGAAGAAGTGAAGTATGGCCTGGCTTCTGAATTTTTATCTCTTCTTAATGAGGACAATGAATTGAAATTTTATATTCATCCCAACCACTGTTTCCGCCTGCCGGAAGAAGATAAAAGTGTTATTATGATTGGCCCCGGAACAGGTATTGCACCTTTTCGTTCTTTCATCGCTGAGAGAGATGCAACAGGCGCTGCAGGTAAAAACTGGCTCTTCTTTGGAGACCAACATTTTATCACGGATTTTCTTTACCAGTCAGAAATACAAAGTTGGCTGGAGACTGGTGCACTTACAAAAGTAGATATCGCTTTTTCAAGAGATCAGCAGGAAAAAATTTATGTGCAGCACAAAATAATAAAAAATGGCCTTGAGTTTTTTGAATGGTTGGAAACAGGGAGCTATGTATATGTGTGCGGCGCTAAAACACCAATGAGCAGTGATGTTGAAGACGCGATTGTACAGGTGGTTGAACAATTTGGAGAAAGAACAAAAGAAGAAGCTCAAAAATATGTTGAAGAATTAAAAGAATTAGGAAGATATCTTGTAGATGTCTATTAAATTGGATGTTGAATAGTTATCAGAGAACAGTTATCAGAGAACAGATATGAGTGTCTATAACATTATCATAACCGATAACCCATAACTCCTAACCTATAACCATAACTCATAACCCATAACTCATAACTCATAACATGTCAGATAAAAAAACTTTAACACTATTAGAAAGAGTAAAAGTTGAAGGAAATGCCCTTCGCGGAACTATTGTTGAAAGCCTGAATGACGAAATAACAGGCGCTATGCGCGAAGAAGATACCTTGATTATGAAATTCCATGGCATGTATCAGCAGGATGACCGCGATCGGCGTGAGGAGAGAGCACAAAAAAAGCTCGAGCGCTTATATTCATTCATGATACGGTTACGCATGCCTGGAGGTATTTTGACGTCGGAACAATGGATAGCGTTGAATAATATTGCGGGAATAGATTCGACAGACGAATTAAAAATCACCACCCGGCAAACAATTCAATTGCATGGTGTTCTAAAATCACGGTTGAAACCAACTCATAGAACTTTTAACAGTGTTCATTTAGATACGATTGCTGCCTGTGGTGATGACAACAGAAATGTAACCTGCAGCCCCAATCCGGTGCAGTCGCCTTTGCATGATGAAATTTTTTCTTATGCATCTCAAATCAGTAACATGCTGAAACCAAAGACCAGGGCCTATTACGAGATTTTTTTGGATGAAGAAAAAATAGTTGATAAAAAGCTGGAAGAAGATCCCTTATACCGGGATTCTTATTTACCCCGAAAATTCAAAGTAGGCATCTGCATTCCGCCTAACAATGATATTGATGTATTTGGAAATGACCTGGGCTTGATCGCAATCATTGAAAATAATCAACTGGTTGGGTTCAATTTTGCGGTCGGCGGAGGCCTTGCATTCACTTTTGGCAATCCTGATACTTATGCCAGGTTAGCGACAGAAATTGGATTTGTTCCGGCCGGCGAAAAAACTTTTAAAGCGATTTACGAAATAGTAACTGTCCAAAGGGATCATGGCGACCGCGTGGACAGAAAGCACGCCAGGATAAAATATACCCTGGACAAAATGGGCGTTGATAAATTTAAAGAAGAGGTTGAAAAGCGCATGGGTTTTCAATTTGAAGAGTCGAGGCCGTACGTCTTTACTAAACGGGAAGATTATTATGGATGGCAACAGGACGCGAAAGGCAATTGGTTTTATACGCTGTTTGTGGAAAACGGAAGGGTAATGGATACGGAACAAGTTGCTATAAAATCTGCACTCTATAAAATTGCAAAAACAGGAAAAGTAAATTTCCGGTGTACCGTAAATCAAAAAGCAATAGTGAGTGATGTAAAGCCGGAAGATAAAAAAGAAATCAATGATATACTGGAGGAATTCAGGATTATCGAGCACACTGAAAATGCTTCCGTACTCAGAAAAAATTCAATGGCTTGCGTGGCATTGCCAACATGCCCGTTAGCCCTGGCTGAATCACAAAGATATCTTCCTTCATTACTTACAAAGATTGAAGTATTACTCTCAAAACATGATCTTGCAAACGAAAATATTATTACGCGGATGACCGGTTGTCCCAACGGTTGCGGGCGCTCTTCCGTTTCAGAAATTGGATTTATTGGCACCGGACCGGGAAAATATAATTTGAATATAGGTGGCGATCATGAAGGTTACCGGCTAAACAAATTATATAAAGAGAGCCTTGATGAAGCTGGAATTCTTTCTGAACTTGACACGTTGTTTGGGGATTTTAAAACGCAACGGATCAATAATGAATCGTTTGGTGATTATACACATCGCACGAAGTTTCTATAATTTCTATTAAACGCAATGAAAAAAATTCTTTCAAAAACGAAAGGATTTTTTTTGAGGAAAATAGTCTACCAAATTTATAGACTAATAACAACAGGTAATGAAAAATTATTTAAAATATCAACCAAAAAATATAGTAAAGAGCCAGGAGCGATGTTGTTCTAAAATTAAATTTTAAGAATAAAGAAAACATTTAGAACAAATCAATCAATAGAAAACGACATGAAATGAAACATAAAATTATCAGGTAAGATATAACTAAAGACGATGATAACTCTATGTTTAATTCCATGTCGCAAATAAAACCATAAAATAAGACATGAAAAATATATTCACTTTACTATTTTTAATTCCGGTTGCTGCTAATGCGCAACTGAACGGATCGGTGCTGCTAAGCGGAAAGGTAATCAATGATAAGCTGGAATCGGTACCCAATGCGAGTATTTCAATAAAAGGAAGTTTACGCGGAACTGTTACAGATTCTACCGGGCATTTTTCTTTAGTTACCAACCAGAAATTTCCTTTCTCAATAATTATATCTTCAGTAGGTTTTGCACCGCAGGAAATCCTTATTAAAAATCCCAATGCCAATTTAGCGGTACAGTTATCCACTCAAAATTATCTCGCTAATGAAATTGTTGTAACTGCCAGTCGCAAGGCAGAGAAACTTTTGCAATCACCGGTGTCAATAGAAAAATTAGATATCAAGGCATTGAAAGAAACACCTGCCGCTTCATTTTATGATGCTTTGGGAAATGTGAAAGGAGTACAGTTAACCACTTCATCCATCACATTTAAAGTGCCCAACACAAGAGGATTTAATATTCCCAACAACTTTCGTTTTATGCAACTGGTAGACGGCATAGATATGCAGGCTGCTACACTTGGAGTTCCACTCGGAAATGCTATCGGGCCAACAGAGCTGGATATTCAAAGCATTGAAGTAACTCCCGGTGCAGCATCCGCTTTATATGGAATGAATGCTATCAATGGAATGGCAAACCTCATTACAAAAAATCCTTTTTCATCCGAAGGATTAAGCATCTTTCAACGTACAGGCGTGAATCATGTAGATGGAATAGATCATACTCCAAGCATACTAACGGAGACGGCTATACGCTATGCAAAAGCATTTAATGATAAATTTGCTTTCAAGATCAACGTGGGTTATCTGCAGGGCACAGACTGGATATCCGATACCCGCACTGATCAGAACCCAAATAATAAAAACACTGCAAATCCTGCTTATCCTTCATTAAACGGAGCTAATAATATTGCTTTTGACGGATGGAATAAATATGGCGATGACGCACTAGCAGGAAGCAATACGGTTTCTGTGACAGGACTAACGATTGACGGGCAAACGAATAAAACACTAACAGTTGCCCGAACGGGGTATTGGGAAAAAGATTTGGTTGACCCAAAGGTGAACAATTTAAAATTTGATGCTGCTTTGCATTACCGTTTTAATCCTGCAACAGAATTAACTTACTCTTACCGCGTCGGTAAAATGGATGGTGTCTTTCAAAGAGGTAATAAAATTAAATTGGACAATGTAGTTGTTCAGAATCACCAGTTAGAATTAAAAGGAAAGAACTTCACTATTAAGACATATGTGTCGCAGGAAAATTCAGGAGATTCTTATAATGTAAAACCACTGGCTGACAACCTGGATCTTTATACCGGTGGAAGTGCAAGCGTTTGGGCGGCAAAATATAAAAATGCTTTGACTTCTTATGCATATAATCATGGCGGTGGCCTCACATCGGAAAACCTTGCGGCCGCAACAGAGTATGCACGCCAGCAGGCGGATGCAGGGCGTGTGGAACCTGGCACTCAGCGATTCAATATTGTAAAAGATTCGATTATAAAAATTAATAACTGGGATATCAAATCCAGTTCCATTCCTAATGCGCCTGTAACAGGCGGCGCTGCATTGGTGCAAAAAAGTAATCTTTACCACTTGGAAGGCCAATGGGATCTGTCCAGGCAGGTTAAGTATTTTGATTTGTTAGTGGGCGCAGATGCACGGGTATATCAAGTCATTCCGGATGGTAATAATTTTGTTGATTTCAGCCGTCCTGTCGCAGACAGAAATACTCCCTTGCCGGACGGAAGTTTTGGAAAGGATATTTATTACGAAAAGTTTGGCGGTTTTGCCCAGGTAACCAAAACATTCTTTGATCAAAAATTAAAATTATGGGGATCACTTCGCGCTGATTATAATCCTGACTTTACAGCAAAACTTACACCGCGCGTTGCTGCTGTTTACACTTACAAAAAGAATCACAATTTTAGAATTACCTTTCAAAAGGGATACCGCTTCCCTGCATTGTTTGAAGCTTTATCTTATGTAAACAACGGCAGAGTAAAGCGGGTAGGAATATTACCCATTATTGATAAGGGCCTGGGTTACCGTGAGAACAGTTACACGCAATCTTCTGTAGCAGATTTTAATGCTGCCGTAAAGGCTGCAGGCAATACCGATGCAGCAGCTTTGGCCAACAGGAATTTATTAAAGGTAGCTAATTTGCCAAATGGCCGTCCGGAAGGAATTACTTCTTTTGAAGTCGGCTACAAAAGTGTTTTATTTGATAACAAAGTATTTGTCGATTTTGATGCGTACTCAAATGTTTACGATGGCTTTCTGGGGCAGGTGCAGGTGTATGTTCCAATTGGAGAAACAGTTGGCTCTGATGCAGCAGTATTAGCGATGATAGACAGAAACAGGGATGCGACAACTACAGCAAATGGCAATGCAGCGAGCAAAGGTCAGGATCGTTACAGAGTTTATACCAATGCAACACAAAAATATACTACCTACGGTTCTTCTCTGGGAGTTACTTATAATTTCTATGAGACCTTTACAATTTCCGGAAATGTGAATTATAATAAAATTAAGGGAAATGCAACACCGGACTTATTTGTGACCGGATTTAATACACCTGACTGGACTACAAATATTTCGCTCGGGAACCGGGCAATTGCAAAGAATATAGGTTTCAATATCGTTTGGAAATGGCAGAATAGTTTTTTATGGGAAAGCCCCCTGGTAAACGGAACGGTTAACAAGATCAGTAATATCGACGCGCAAATTACCCTTCGCATACCTTCCGCAAATTCCACAATAAAATTTGGTGCAACCAATGTATTAGATAACAGACATATAGAATACGCGGGGGGCCCTACGATCGGTGCACTGTACTATGTGGCATGGACGATAGATCACCTGCTAAAATAATTTATTCAAAGATTATAGATTCGTCTTAATTTTCAATTTTAAAAATCAATATTGGCAACAACCAAATCACCAGAAATCCATTCAACACCACCACTTGTGGTTACCAATGACAATCACCTCTTCCCGGTCTTTCTCAAACTGGAAGAACTTTCGTTGTTGATCATAGGTGGTGGCAAGGTGGCATGTGAAAAATTAAATTCAGTTCTGAATAATTCTCCGCAAACAAAAATAAAATTGGTAGCAATTGAGATCAGTGAAGCGATCCGGCAAATAGCAGCAGAAAATCAAACCATCGAATTGCATGAAAGAGCCTATTCAATTGAGGATATCGGAGAAGCAGACCTCATCATCTCTGCGGTTAATAGTTTTGAAACAAGCGTACAAATAAAGGAAGATGCACAATCAAAAGGCAAACTGGTAAATGCCGCGGATAAACCTGCTCTGTGTGATTTTTACTTAGGTTCCATTGTAAAAAAAGGCAATCTTAAAATTGCTATTTCCACTAACGGAAAATCCCCGACTATTGCCAAACGTTTGAAAGAAGTGATGAATACCATGATCCCTGACGAAATGGAAGACGTGTTAGAAAATATGCAAACTATACGGAAAGGCTTACACGAAGATTTCGACGAAAAGGTAAAACAGCTCAATGATATTACCAAAGTGCTGGTGGCAAAACAATCCATATTAAAGGATGACACAAAATCCGGAGCAAAAAAATGGCAGCGCATTGTAACCTGGAGCTTACTCGCTTTCTTTTTTATGATACTGGGGCATGCAGTGCTTTCCTTTATTCCTTTGGAAACCATCAAGGGCAGTACCAGGGAGATTATTTCAATTATTGATAAAAAATCTTTCCTGATGATGCTGCTTTGTGGCTTCCTTGCGCAAATGGCTGATGGTTCGCTCGGAATGGGGTACGGTACTATTTCCACAACATTTCTTTTGGCTAACGGGGTTAATCCTGCAATCGTTAGTAGCCGTGTACATTCTGCCAGGGTATTTTCAAGTGGTGTATCGGGCTATAGCCATCATCGCTTTGGGAATTTTAATAAGAAATTATTTAAGGCATTGGTCGTTCCGGGAGTAGTGGGCGCTATCATTGGAGCTACCCTTGCATTTTACGCGCAAAAATATTCTTATTGGGTAAGGATCCCAGTTTCACTTTACACCGTCTACCTGGGATTTTTTATCATCAGGAAAGGATTTAAAAAGAGTAATCCCAAAAACAAAGTAAAAAGAGCAGGTTGGCTCGCTTCCGTTGGTGGCTTTACGGATGCTTTTGCCGGAGGTGGCTGGGGTTCATTAGTTACCAGCACACTAATTTCAAAACGAAGAAGTCCCCGTTATGTAGTTGGTTCAGTTTGTCTTGCAGAATTCTTTGTAGTACTGGCAAGTTCAATCACCTTTTTTATCCTCCTTAAAAGTATTCCTTTGACAGACGTGGCCGGTCTTATAATCGGAGGGCTTATTGCAGCCCCGATTGCCGCCAAACTTGTCGGGAAATTGCCTTTGAAGACGATGTTTATCTTAGTTGGCACATTGGTGATCCTTACCAGTTTTTCAACTTTGTGGAGAGTGTTAGCAGCCATATTAATGAAGTAATTGCTGAATGCTTTCAATCCACAGGGCATGAATTATAGCATCGTTAAAAATGGGAATCTTGTTTATAAGTTTCCCGACCGAATTGATCCGGTCAGGCAGGGTTTACTGAAAAAGATTTCTTTCAACATCGATCCTATCATAAAATCATAAATTGACATTCACTATTTCATCCCATTTACTCTTTTCGATATTTCTTATAAATCTTTATGGCCGAAAACAAGAGTAAAGAAAATACTATCAAAACACCGACCGCCCAGGCAACACTAAGCAACTGCTTTACCACGGCAAGCATCACAATGGCAATTAAAAAAATAGTGGCAACTTCATTCCAGATTCTTAATTGTTGAGACGTCCATTTGAAAATCCCCTTTTGTTGCTGATTAAAAATTCTATCCAGGGAAAGATGATAAATAAAAAGGCCGGCCACAAAAAACAATTTGACCAAAAGCCACATAGGAAGGCTTCCATATAAAATACCCATCCATGTGCCGAAGATCAATGTAAGAATTGCAGAAGGCCATGTAATGCCATACCACAATCGTTTTTGCATAATGCTGTATTGATCTGATAGAATGGTTCTTACAGGCTCTGGTTTACCGTTGGCTTCCGCTTTGTAAACGAATAATCTTACGATATAGAAAAGCCCGCTAAACCAGGTGACAACGAAAATAATATGAAGCGCTTTGATGTAGAAGTACATGACTGGAATTGTGATTGGTATCCCATTTACCGGATGGGAAAATTTAAGACTAACGATACAGGTTCTTTACAGTAAACAAACATTTTTACAAGATTTCTATTTAATAGATTTATGACTTTTAACCGGGTATAAAATTGACAAACAATGCCATGTTACAACAAATTGTTTTCTTTACAAAAAAGTATGATCTTATCTGTCGCCCCGGCGTTTTTATAAACATAGTTTTTGGCGGCGTTACTTCGTACCGATAATTCCTGTTCTTCATTCAATAATTGATTTACCGTCTTTTCCAAATCAAGAGCGTTATCAATACTGATAGCTCCTGAACAATCAATCATTTCCTGAGCTTCAAAATTTTTACTGTACGCGGGGCCGAAGATCACGGGTTTGCCATACACAGCAGCTTCTAAAATGTTATGAAGTCCGTCGTCCCCAAAGCCACCGCCAACATACGTAATAGTTGCATAATGATATAAGCGTGAAAGGAGCCCGATATTGTCAATGATGAGACAGTTAGCCTGTTGCAGGTCGTCGATCGCCGGTTGCCGGTCGTCGGTTTTCGTCATTCCTATCCACTCCGAATAAAAAACAGACCCGGGAAATTCTTTCTTCACATCTGCAAGATTCTCTGCATCAATTTCGTGTGGCGCAATGATAAACTTTATTTCAGGATGCTGTTTTACAAAATGAGTCCACTCGGCTTCATCATCCTCCCACGTGCTTCCCATTACGATTACGATTTTATTGTCGCAAAATGTAGTTATACCCGGAACTTGCGAAAAACTTTCGGCAATATTAATTACCCTGTCACAACGCGTATCTCCTGAAACCGTAATTTTTTCTTTGCTGATTATTTTTTCTAATTGTTCTTTTGAATCTTCGTTCTGAAGAAAAAAATGAGTAAAACAATTCAACATATTCCTATAAAAGCCACCATACCATTTAAAGAAAACCTGGTTGCTGCGATATACCCCGGAAATCATCAAGAGAGGAATATTTCTTTTTTTTATTGCCTGTAGATAGAAATGCCAATACTCATATTTTACCCAAAGAACCAGGTCGGGCGCTGCAATTTCCATCCATTTTTTTGCATGCAGTTTGGAATCCAAAGGCAGATAAAAGATATTGGAAAAATCCCGGTTATTTTTAATGATTTCGTAACCCGAAGGAGAAAAGAACGTAATCACAATAAAGGCGTTGGAATCTTCTTCTTTTATTATTTTTAGTACCGGGCGCACCTGTTCAAACTCCCCAAGACTGGCACAATGCACCCATATTGTTTTTCCGCTGCCTTTAAATTGCAACGACTCTTTTAGTTTCGTAAAAACATCTCGTCTTCCGGCAATCCACAATTTTGCTTTGGGATTCCAGAAAGAAACCAAGGAAATACCGGCTTTATAAAGGATTAAGAACAGATGGTAGAGTATAATCAAATCATTTAATTGAGTTACAAATCTAAAAGGAAATTCAAAAACAAAAAGTTGTTTATTTTTTAATAAAAAAGAGGCTGTTTTAAAAAACAGCCTCTTAAGACAAAATTAAAGTTATTACGATCCAAATTTACAGCGAGAAAGTCTTTCTGGCTTCACTGTAATCGTAAACAGACTATCCCACTATTTTTTCAGGTATCCATAATATTGATCATCTGTCGTACAATCCCACCAAATAGGCATGCTCCAAATATTTGGATCAGCGGCATGAGGATTTAACGCAAGTGTATGTATTGAGTTGTAATTTATTTCATAGGTTGGGGGTAACATCCAGCGGCGCATCCAGTACCTCGGATCTGTTGGAGAACCACCTGTCAGCTGAGCCTGTCCTGTAAATAAAGGTCCTCTTTGATAGCCGGGGTAAACAACACCAAAGCTTCCTACATCCCCTGCGCTAAAATCAAACCGGCGCATATCGTTATAGTTTTCAATACTACAACCCATGGCAATATATTTTTGCAACATGATGTCTGACATGGTCAAAGTACCCGGGCCTTGTGCGACAGCACTGCTCGCAAGATAGGTGGCAATATCATTTGCATTCATGGGTTCCATATCAGGAATGGTAACGCCGGCAGCATTTTTGTCAAAACCAGCACCTTGCCATTCAGCGAGCTTAGCCTGCATCATATCCATATGCGCCTGGATGCCTGCGATATATGCTGTATAGGCATCTGCAGCATCCCCCTTTCTCATCTCCACCTCAGCTTTGATAAAACACATTTCATCGTAGGTCAGAATCTCCTGGTCAGAAATAGGACGAACCTGGTAGGAACCTGTTGAGCCGATTACACCAGCATTATAAGCATCAATTGTAGGATACCAGTTTACATCATTCTGGGGCTGATTAGGGTTTCCTGACGTAGCAATAGCACTACTGCGCATATTTACATAAGCGGTATCTCCGGCATAGATATAGTTGGTGCTGTTGATGTAAATAGAACCTGCGGGATATATTATGGTTACAGTACTGCCGGTGGTAGTATAAGAACGACCTACTGCAACCTGTGCAGCAATAAAATTCGCAAGTGCCGTTGGATCAGATATAGTATATGTTTTGCTGACATTTGTAGTGGCATAACTTGCAGTTTGAATAGACGTAGGGCCGCCTGCCAGCAAACGAGTTGCAGTGTCATAAGAATCCACCCCGATCGCACGATTCCATGTATAAGAGCTTACCTGGCCAGAGCCATTCAATTGAACATTAGCCATCGAGGCCGGTACAATTTTAGACATGCGGGGATCCACTACTCCCGAGCCATTCATATTCGTCAGCAAGTTGTAATAATATTTCGAAATCCGAATAGAATTGCCATAAGCTGCATAATCAAAGTTGCCATTTGTTACCACTGGATCGCCTTCCAGGTAATCGGTTACGGTGCTGTTATTAAACCCTGGTCCAATAGTGTTATCCGCATTAGATTGAGGGCCTTGTGACAAACAATATAATACAGAATCAGCATTAAACAAGTCGGCTTTTTTTGACAATTTAAGCATATAACGGGCTTTCAATCCCCAGCATAGTTTTATCCAATTGCTGACATCCCCGCTATTCCAAAAATCTCCGCTGGAAAGAGCAGGAGCACCAACTTCCTGCGTTTTATTGAACAAGCTGATAGCTTCATTCAAATGTGCCATACAACCATTATAAATTGTTTTACCATCATCAGGCGCCGGGCTTGGATTTCCTGTTCCAGCCTGTGTATAGGGCATTTCACCATAAAGATCCAACATTTCCATATACCCTAGCGCATTGAACACGTCTGCTACGGCCATATAATGGTAAGCACCTTTTGCCTGGGCAGAATTATATAAGTCGACTATATTCGATGATACTTCCACAAACCATGTTTGATAGGGAGTGGTTGAATTGCTGCTGGAGCATTGCCATGTGGTACTAAATGTATTTCCGGCAGCAGAGTTAGTATAATAAACTCCCGCCTGGAGCGCAGTACGATAATTCGTTACTCCGGCTGTATACTGGTAAAAATGTTCAATCCAGGGTACACGGTTTTGAATTAATACGTTTTGATTGTTTGGATTATCCGGGTCTGTATTTACGTCCAGCCACTTTTTACAGGAGGCCAAACTCATCACGAATATGCAGCCCAGTATAATATATTTTGTTTTTTTCATGATTTATTTTTTTGAATTTAAAACTTAAGATTTACACCGAATGTGAAACTTGCTACCGCAGGCACTCCAAGGTAATCAATACCTGTAGAACCCGAACCGCCTGTTCCTCCGGCTGCACTTACTTCAGGATCCATTCCTTTGTAGTTGGTCCATGTAAACAAATTAGTGCCTACTAAAGTAGCTGATAGCCCTTTGATAATTTTTTGATTCTTCAACATACGATCAAAGTCATATGTTAACGACAAGGAGCGTAGTTTCATCCAGTTTACTGAAGTAATAAAATTATAAGAGTTAGCCGCATAGTTCGACCAATATTGTTGAATCAAATTGGTGCCGGAATATGTAGTACTACCAATGGTATACGACTGATTTGCATTGTAGGTTACTGTTGTGTCAGCTCCCGTCTGACTGCTCACTCCTTTTAATGTCACGGATTGACGATCGTTCAATAAAGTTTTTTTGCTCAAACCGTTTGAGACCAACACAGACTCCGTACCATTAAACACATCTCCTCCAATCCGGATATCGAGAAGGAAGGACAACGTGAATGCTTTGTAGCGCAAAGTATTTTGAAAGCCGCCAATGAAATCCGGTTCACGATTACCCACCACCAGAACAGCAGGGTTGATTTTATATAAACCGGTTTTAGTGTCTATCTGGTAGGCGCCGTTTGCGATTTGTTTCCCATTTGCATCAGTTGCACGCAAATAAGATTGACCGGTCATTCCCGCAAAATAACCTCCGTTAGGAATTGAGGCTGCTTTTATGGTTCCAAATTGAGCGTCTGTCGGGTAAAAATAGGATACTCCCGGAATGAAAGCACCTAATCTGCCTTTATTGTAGGAGAAATTGAGCGTTGCATTCCATGAAAAGTCCTTTTGAGATATTATTTTACCTGTAAGCGCTATTTCCATACCATTATTAATTACCGAACCGGAATTAAGCGTGCTGAAAATAAATCCGCCGGATTGGGCTAAACGTGGTTGCCCTATCTGATTTTTAGTTTCATTATGATAATAGGTATAATCCAGACCAATTAAATCATTCAAGAATCTAAATGCGCCCCCAACTTCCCATGACGATTGAATTTCAGGAATCAAATCAGGATTACCTGAATAGTACTGGTTACCAACACCAATATAAGAACCAATAGTAATCGGAGGATTTTCGTAAGTATTCGTTGCATATGGATTGGCATCTTTACCAACTCTCGCCCAGCTTGCCCGTAGTTTACCATAAGTAAGAATATTATTTGGGTGAAGCAATTGCGAAAAGATGAAAGAACCGCTGACAGAAGGATAGAAATAGGACCGGTTCGCTATAGGCAATGTTGACGACCAGTCATTACGCCCTGTTGCGGTCAGATATACCAAATCCTTATAAGACACGCCTACTTCTCCATAAGCGCCAACCAAACGTCTCCTGGTTGTAGCATCAGTAAAAAATTTATTGGTATTCTCCATATTATTAAAGCTAATGGTGCCTGGCGTACTAAAGGTGTATCCCCAAAGATTTTGATTGACAGTATTAAAATCTTCTGAAGTGGTACCCAACAGCAGGTGCGTATCAAAATTTCCGATGCTCTTGTGAAAATTAGTCATCACGGTCGTTGTGATATAAGTATAGTTAACCATGTCTTTACTCAGACGCCCATTTTGGTATAGCGGGGCAAGGGCAGAACCAGGAGCTATATAAGTATAGTCATTGGTAGTGTACTGGTCATAACCTATACGCCCGGTAATATCCCACCAATTGGTAATTTTATAATTGCCATTTAAGCCACCGGTGAAACGATTGGTTTTTGAGGTCAAATTATCCTCGTTGATGATCCAATAAGGATTGTCAATATCGTCTTCCAAAGCAACAGTCCCGGCGTATATCCGATGTTGCGACCCATCAGGATTGATATAATTTTTTATATTGTAAGTTGTGGGCCAGTTATATAATGACTGCATACTACCCACGCCACTTCCATATAAACCGGCAGTGGTCAATGTCCTGTCGGTGTTGGCCACAGAATAGGCTACATTCGCATTTAATGTCAAACCACCATATTTTTGATCTCCATTAAAACGGAAAGTTGTCTTATCATAGTCCGTACCAGGAACGATACCTGTTTGCTTAAAGTTAGATCCCGATAGAAAAAAAGAACCGTTCTTTGAACCACCAGACACGTTTACATTATTGTCATAAATAGTACCGTGACGAAAGAAATTACCGATATTGTCATATATCGTACTATCGGCAGGTATTTTTGGCCCCCATGAATTATAAACACCATCCGTACTCAAAACGCCATTACTGGAATAGCTGCCAGGACCGAATTCAGTTTGAATCTGCGGTAGTTTGTCTGCCCAGGAGGTGCTTATTTTACTATTGAAATTTACTGTCGTCCTTCCGTCCTTACCTTGCTTAGTGGTAATAAGAACCACACCGTCAGCTGCCCGGGAACCATATAAAGCTGCTGCCGCTGCGCCTTTTAAAACGGACAAGCTTTCAATATCTTCTGGATTGATATCCATAACACGATCTGAGTAAGTCGTATTACTGCGGGACAAACCGTCAGTACCTGTATTACCGGTAACGGTTGTCGAGTTATCATAGATAATTCCATCTACAACAAACAACGGCTGATTTTGCCTGCCCTCTGATGTTGAAGTACCACCCCGAAGAGTGATGGAAGCTCCTGCACCTGCGGAACCACTGAATTGAGTAATATTTACACCTGGAACTTTACCTGCAAGGGAATTGATGACATTAGTATTCTTATTCTTCATTAATTCCTTCGCATCTAACTGGGTAACTGAATAACCAAGCGACCTTTGCTCCTTTTTAATTCCCAAAGCCGTAACAACTACTTCGCCCAATTCTCCTTCTTTTCTCTGAAGAGTAGTGGAAATAGTCGAAGAATTTCCCACTTTGACTTCGCGATTTTTAAATCCCACGGCACTGATTGTCAGTACATCGCCGGGAGACGCAGTAATTGTGAACTTTCCGCCAGTTTGAGTTTGTGTGCCCGAGGTTTTTCCTTTGATCAGCACGGAAGCCCCGTCAATAGGCGTATTATCTTCTGATAATACAGTACCGGTTATTGTTCGTTCCTGGGCAAATGTTGTTTGGCTAAATTGTAGGAACAGTAGTACAAGTAAAGCCGTTACAAATTTTCTCATAGTGAAATTTTAAATTATAGTTTATAAAAATTTTTAATCATAGCAAAGAAGTTTTTCGGTCTGCCGACTTTTCACGTTTAATATAAAAGAACAATTAATGTGTTTCAAAAGGCTTGTTTGAGGTTCTTTGATACAGCTTTATACGACGTTTATACCCGCGCGCAGATAGGGCCCCAAAAGTGGATCATCAGGCGATAATTCTGTTATCAAAGTATCTATCTTTTTGATATCGCATACCTGTATTGGTTGTTGCGAATTAACTTTTTCGGCTATGGTTAAACAAATTAACCTGCCCGCAGATTCTACCATTGCCTTCTTTACCTGAACGACTTCCCAGTCATTGTCTGATACACCGTTCTCAAGATTGAGCGCCGAAATTCCCAAAATGCACAAATCCACTTTTAATTCTTTAATTTTTGATATTGCATCTGAGCCAATTGTGATTTTCGAGTCTTTTGAAATTTTATCACCTATGGCAATTACTTCTATATTGGGATGAAGCAGGTATTCTGCAAGCGCAGGAATGCTGCCGGATATAAACGTGGCTTTCAATTCCAAAGGCAAAGCTCTTGCCATTTCAATAATAGTAGTCCCACCGGTCGTTAAAATAAACATCCCATCTTTAATGAGCGATACCGCTTTTTTTGCTATAATCTTTTTTTGCTGATAGGCATACACGTCTTTTGAGGAAGTATATGTATTATGAAAAGAAGGAGACAAAGCGCCTCCATGAAACTTTATTAGCTTTCCTTCTTCCGCCAACTGTTGGATATCTCTTCTTATAGTGTCGTCTGATACTTTTATTTGCTTGCTTAAATCCGTCGACAATACTTTGTTGTGCAGATTTACCTGGTGAAGAATAAAAGTTTGTCTCTCGATTTTAAGCATTCAATTTTGTTTTGCTTAACAAACTTATAACAAAACCTGTATTAAAAGTGCAATTACCGCAATATTTTTTTATCCATACACGCAAAACCAGGAATTTTAATTTCAATAATCAGAGGTTTTTAATCAGAGGTTTTGAAAAAATACTTTATTTATAGCTGTAATCCTTTATTCACAAACGTTTCCCGTAATGCAGCATTTATGATCAAATTGCAATTGATTGCGTTATTTTTTTTAATGTGTGGTTCGCTGTAACAAAATCTAAAGAAAAACCTGTTAAATAGTTCCCTACATTTGTTACATAAAATAAATATTTGCGTTAGTTGCGGTTATTAGGCAAATACTTTCAGATTAATTCTTTCGAGACAAAATTTCATTAAAACGGAATGAGCATACCTGGGAAACATGGCCTGTCAAAAGGATTTTTTTTATTCTTAACTAACATAAAAAGGATTGAACTAGTTAAAATCGAATTTGATATGAAAAATCTTCAAATAAAAAAAAATGCCGGAAAATTTATGTTGATCGCGATAGTGCTGTTTTTTTCATTTTGTACTTATACTTCTCAATCTCAACCAACCTTTCGTACTTTCTATAAGCCGATCATTTTTGACTCCCAGAGAATCCAACTTTCACTCGAATATCTCAAAAACCGGTATGGAATAATCCAAAATTCGCCCACAATAAAGCCCATTATGATTGTATTGCACTGGACTGCGATTGCCACTTTGGAAAAAACGTTTGATGTATTTAACCGGTCTACCTTACCCGATTCACGCAAAGGGATCCAGTATGCAAGCGCATTAAATGTTTCATCTCAGTATTTAGTGGACAGAGATGGTACCATTTTTCAATTGATGCCCGACACTTTATTTGCCCGCCATGTGATAGGACTTAATTATTGCGCGATTGGCGTGGAGAATGTTGGTGGTGAAAAGGACCCCTTGACAGAAGCTCAATTAAATGCTAATGTTCAATTGATACGTTATCTGAAGGATAAATATCCTATCGAATATGTAATAGGGCACTATGAATACAAGCAGTTTATTGGAACAACGCTTTGGAAAGAAACCAATCCTGATTATTTAACTGAAAAGACAGACCCCGGCGTTATGTTTATGAAAAAAATAAGAGAAAGAATAAAAGACCTTCATTTGAAAGGAGCACCGGTAAAAAATTAGATTGTGAAGCAAATCGCAGTAAACCCCGCCTGCCATGCATTCGGGCAGGAAACATTTTTTAGAGATTTCTATTTCATCCTGAACACCTGTCTCACAAGTTTCTTTTCCTTTTTATTTTCCTATATATGATTCCGCCCATGAAAAAGTTTCTTGTGGACTAATGCATGGATACACATGCAATTTTATTTTTTGATTAAACGGAACTCGTGAGAAACGGGTTTGGGGAAGAAACAAAGATTTTTATAGAAAAATAAGACAGATTCATGAAATAAAAAAAGGACAACCGTGGGGTTGTCCTTTGCATTGAAATATCGATTATTAGCCGATTAATTTCACATTAACGGCATTCATGCCTTTTTTGCCATTTTGCAAGTCAAATTCCACTTTGTCATTTTCTTTGATTTCATCAATTAAACCGCTTGCATGCACAAATGTTTCTTTAGAAGAATCATCGTGTTTAATAAAACCGAATCCTTTTTCAGAGTTGAAAAATTTTACAGTTCCTGTGTTTTTGTTGTCCATTGTATTGTATTGTTTATAAAAAATTAACTGCAAATATACTGCAAAATAATTCTCAGTTATATTTTAATTGTAAATAATTAACTTTTACATTAAGAAAATTATTCCCTCCGAAAGGATATTTTGGTGAATCCCTGAATCATCATTCAAATTATTTTTTTTAATGTAGCCTGGCAGTCAATGCGTTGGCCGTATATCCTCAATGCAGCACTATCGTATCTTCCCATTTCTGTACCTTTGGTAAAACAAAAAACCAATGCAAACACATTCTTTATCACCTTCGAAAACTGAAGAAAAAACAAGAGATTTTCTGCCGTTGTTGGGAACAGATTATGTGGAATTTTACGTAGGAAATGCAAAGCAGGCAGCGCATTATTATAAGACAGCTTTCGGTTTCCAATCACTGGCCTACGCAGGTCCTGAAACAGGTGTAAAGGATCGGGCGAGCTATGTGGTACGACAGAACAAATTGACCTTTGTGCTCACGAGCCCTCTTCACACTCACAATGAAATTGCAGATCATATATCCAAACACGGTGATGGCGTAAAAATGCTGGCACTGAAGGTAGATGATGCTACAAGCGCCTGGAAAGAAACTACCGAACGCGGAGGCAAAAGCTATATGAAGCCAACCACTTTAACAGATGAACACGGCGAAGTGATAATGAGTGGCATACATACTTATGGGGATACGGTGCATTTATTTATCGAGAGAAAAAATTATTCAGGTGCTTTTATGCCCGGCTACAGAAAATGGGAGAGCAAGTACAATCCTTCGGAGACTGGACTATTGTACGTAGATCATTGCGTGGGCAATGTAGGCTGGAACCAAATGAATCCCTGGGTAAAATTCTACGAAGATGTGATGGGATTTAAAAACATACTAAGCTTTGATGACAAAGATATTTCTACGGAATACTCTGCGCTGATGAGTAAGGTGATGAGTAACGGCAATGGATATGTGAAATTTCCAATCAATGAGCCGGCCAAAGGGAAGAAGAAAAGCCAGGTGGAAGAGTACCTTGAATTTTATGACGGCGAAGGATGTCAGCATGTAGCGCTGGCTACTCATAATATTATAGAAACCGTTTCCGAATTGCAAAAGCGCGGAGTGGAATTTGTAAAAATTCCTGAAAGTTATTATACAACGGTTTTAGACCGGGTGGGGCACATAGATGAAGATTTAAAACCATTAAGTGACTTGGGAATTCTTATCGATAAAGATGATGAAGGATATCTTTTGCAAATATTTTCTAAACCAGTAGAAGACAGGCCTACCCTATTTTTTGAAATCATTCAAAGAAAAGGAGCAAAAAGTTTTGGCAAAGGAAACTTCAAGGCATTGTTTGAAGCAATAGAAAGAGACCAGGCCGAGAGAGGGAATTTATAAAAATAGGGTTGGGCCGGGGACCTTACGAGCTCCCAGCGCGGGCATCCGGAATGTTCACAAATAAAATTCGGCTATTTTAAGAATGCCCGAAATGAACACGGGAGCAAAACCCACACGTATAGGGCCCCCACACCATTCGGCAATTACGTTCTTTAAAAATTGGTTAAGGTATTTTTACAGGCTTTTTTATTTCAATAAAAAAATTAATTTTACGTTCTTATTCAGGAATAATTCTCCCACAAAAAATGTTCGCATCTATATTTAAGTATTTTATTCTTTTCTTTCTTTATTTGAATATTGGCTCAATTTGTAGTGCGCAGGATTCTTATCTCCCCATTAAAAAAGCAACTTTCAAAATGCCTGGTGAATTAGGCATCAGGGCCGATTCTTTACAAAGTGAATTTAAGGCTAAAGGACTTAAATGGCCTGCCAGGTATGTTTTGATAAGAAGTTTTAAATACGATGGGCAATTGGAAGTTTGGGTAAAAAATGAAGTTAAAGAAAAATATAAACTCTTTAAAACATATAAAGTTTGCCTGCAAAGCGGAGCCATAGGGCCTAAAAGGGTTCAAGGTGATTACCAGGTACCGGAAGGTTTTTATTACATCACAGAATTTAATCCAAACAGCGCTTATCACCTCGCTTTGGGCCTCAACTATCCAAATGTTTCCGACAAAATACTGAGCGATCCCTTAAGGCCCGGAAATGGTATCTATATTCATGGAAGCTGCGTTTCGATTGGCTGCATCCCGGTTAATGACAACGACATTGAGGAAATATACGTCATCGCAAGCGCTGCAAAAGCAAGTGGTGAAGATTTCATCCCGGTGCATATTTTTCCTATTCGCTATAATAAGAAAAGTTCCTGGGAATTTTTTGAAAACTATACGGTAAATAATTCTTCTCTTAAGGAATTCGATCTCAAACTTAAAGAAGCTTATGATAAATTTGAAACCACCAAACAGCTACCGATAGTGTTGATTGATTCCAAAGGCCAATATGTGATTGATTGAGCCTTCTTTAAATAATCAGAAAAATTCAGGCTTCGAAAGTTTTTCCATTTCATCTTACTGGCGTCCTTTTCCCGCATTTTTGTAGAATTAATTACCGGAGCTATATCTTATTTGCTTTCCGAAACTGTATAAGTTTCTAAGTCCCCATTGATTGTTAATACTACTGCGCATGGCACGATTTTTTATTGTGTGTCAATAAATATTATCTAACATTAATAACTAAATAAAATGAAAAAGACAATGATGTTCCTGGTATGTTCGCTGTTTTATATGGCTTCACAGGCACAGGTAAACGTAGGTGCAGACAGATCATTTAAAAGGTCTCTGAATGATTATAATACTTATGGCTGGTCAAGCAATATTGAAAAGATTCCTTCAAGCAAAATCTTTATTGGTCCCAATGGAGTATTGGTATTTAACAATGAATCTTTAAGAGAAAAAATAAAAAATGCCATTGCGTTTGAGCTAAGTGCGAAAGGCTATGCAAAAGATGAGAAAAATCCCCAGATTATTGTTATGTTTAGAATAACTGAACAGCCAGGAACTTTAACCACCTACAATGGTTACGAAACTATTGAAGATGGTTTTGAAAAAGTTCGGACACCTCAGAATGTAAGACACACAAAAATAGATGCCGGAACATTAATTATCAACCTGGTCGATGCAAAATCAGATAAAGTAGCATGGCAGGGATGGGCATCAGGAATTTTAAAACCGGAAATGATTAATGATAACATGAAGGTGCGTGAAGCGGTTTCCGATATTTTTAAAAAATTCCATTTTAAAGCAAAACAATAATTTTATAATTGCTTCCAATGTTGGTATTGATTATAATCAATTTGAGAACACGCGGCACACATAGAAACACAGTAAACAAACAATTATTTGATTTTTGTGTTTTGTTTCGGACAGCAATTCCCTCAATTAATTGAATCATCTTCCTTTATCAAAAATCGAATGGTGTCACGTGTTTTTTGTTCCAACACAACTTCTCTATTGTCAGTAAGGTTAGAAACATATTGGGGAGTATAATGCATAATCGTAAGCAACGTCAGGTTTCTTTGAACCTGTACTTCAAAAATTTCGGAAGCCTTCGCGGCAAATTGTGCTGTTTTTTCAGGGATATCATCGATGCATATCATGAGGCTAATAGCAGCATTTTGGGAAAGATTAGGCTTTATCCTTAAATCTCCTAAAATTTCGTTTATGTATTGCGTTGGCTTCCCCTCAGCAAACGAAAAATCGATTGTCTGCATCGTTAATAAAGCCTGGTTTCGTTTATAAACAAGAGCCGGAGGCAAATTGTGATTTTGTTTTTCAGTGATAACAGTACCGGGTAGCCCGATATCAAAAAAGGACTTTACATAAAGTGGAATATTTCTATTTTGTAATGGCTTTATTGTTTTGGGATGAATAACTTTTGCGCCATAATAAGCCAACTCTATCACCTCTTTGTAACTAAGTTCCGGAATGGAAATCGCATCTTTAAAATCTTTAGGATCAGCATTCATAATTCCGTTGACATCTTTCCAGATGGTCACAGATTCCGCATCAAGCAATTCAGCAAAAATGCCGGCGGTAAAGTCGCTGCCTTCCCGCCCGAGCGTAGTGCTTTCATTTTCATCGGTACTGCCAATGAAGCCTTGTATAATTACAAGATTATTTTTTTCGAATAGTGGAAGTAATTTCTCTGCGGCATTTCTCTTCGAGATTTTCCAATCTACTTTCGCGTCGCGAAAAGTATCATCCGTTCTTAAAATATCTCTAACATCAATCCACTGATTATTTATTTTTTTTTCATTTAAAAAGAAGGAGATTAAAGTTGACGAAAGTAATTCGCCTGAGCATACAATCTGGTCGTAGTAATAATTGTAATCCTTTACGGGCTTGTCGTGTAAAAGCCATTCCACTTCGGTGAAAAAATCATTTAATGCACTAGTAGCTTTTTCCCATTGCAGCACCAGCAGGTATTTAAGAAGATTCAGATGAGCCGATTTTATTTTATCAAACAATCGAAGAGCGTCCTCTTGTCTTTCTTCAAAAAATGCTTCGGATACGCTTTCCAGTGCATTGGTCATTTTCCCCATGGCAGATATTACCATCAATATCTTTTCGCCTTTGAACTTTTCCAGGATAAAAGCAACATTTTGAATGCTATCATAATCTTTGATACTCGCGCCGCCAAATTTAAACACCTTCATTGTTGATAATTTTGTTCTTAGTTTTTAAATTCAAAAATAAATCAGAAAAAATGACCAGAATATAAAACGAAGAACACATCGTTCGTAAGGTTTATGAAGGCCAATACGCAACCAAGCATGATTTATTCCACCACCCATTTTATTTTATCTTCTACGGGCTGCCGTTTGGATAAAGCCTCAGGAACTGCTGCAGGATAACCTATATAAAAAAATCCAAGTAATTTGTCAGCAGGTTCAAGTTCAAAATAAGGCTTCGATTCTTCAAAATAAGTAATACCCCCTGTGGACAAATACCCCCCCAATTCATAAGCAGTTACGGATAGGTAAATGTTTTCAATAGCGCATGCAGTAGCTATTACTTCTTCTATATCAGGAATCGCATTTTCTTTATTTCTTTTCATACCGATGGCAATCACGTGCGATGACATTAACGGATAATTAGTGAGGTTTAGCAATTTAGTTTGTTTAAATTTATCGCCTGCAAACCTCGTGTAAATCTCAGCCTGTAAGTCGGAAAAGCGTTGCAACCCTTCACCCGTAAATACGGTGAAGCGCCACGGCTCTGTCTTCTTATGAGTAGGTGCACGATTCGCGTTATCCAAAATCTGCCTTATAATTTCATCGGGAACACGGCGGCCTCTTTCAAATTGATATGGAAATATACTTCGCCTGTTTTGTATTACTGAATTCAATAAGTCCGTTCCTGTCTCATGTTCCATTATCAAGTTGATTTTTTATTACTGGCGCAAATGTACAAAATTGCTTTTTTAGTTTTTGGATGAATGATACTTCTAAAAAACTAAAATAAAAGTTTTAAAATCCAAGGATTGAGATAAAGTTTGCTTGCAATGATTAACATCAATGAAATAATTATTAAAGATTTTCAATTTCCCGAGTTTATAAAACTCTCTATTCTTTTTAAATCAGGGCTATATTTATCAGAGGTATCCACTTCAAGAGTCGGTAATGGCAGATTTATCATTTCATAATCTTCAGTCAATAAAACAGTATGATCAATTGCGGTATCGTCATGATATTTTTTTCTTTCGGGTTGATCCAAAAGCCTTCTGGAAAATCTTTCTTTTGCTATTTCCAATGGAATTTTACAAATAATAATCCTTATTTCTGCCCTGTTTAAAAATTTGGCAAGCAGAGGCTCCCATAGTTTATGCTGAAAAGCGGCTTCAATAACTACGGATATCTTTTTTGAAATTAATAAATCTATAACCTCGAAAAAAGTTTTATAAATATCGCTGTTTACTTTTTCATTCAATTGGTGATGGGCGAGACGCATCGTGTTTACATATCCTTCTTTCAGTTCATCTCTTGAAATAAGCGGGCATTTTATTTCCATGGCCAATAAATGCGCCAACGAAGTTTTACCTGAAGCCGGGCGGCCTGTTACAACTATTAACAGAGGTTTTTCCATAACGTCATAATCGGTTTTCTAATTCAAAACAACAAGTCTTAAAAGCAGGAAAGCAACAAATAAACCCTATTCTTGTTTCCGGGTTTGTAATTCTGAACGCCAGATTTTATAATCGTGTAATCATAGCTGATAGTATCAGCAAGGTTAAGTGAAAAATAGCACTTCATGTTTTATTTTTAATACCCTACATTTCCAGCAGTAGTGTTATTTTTTATATTGCGATGCCGCCAGTTTAATTACTCTTAGCCGACTAAAAAAACGGGGCAAAACGCTTACGGTAAATTTCTGCGGGCCCGAAATAACAGTACTCTTACCTTTTAAAAATGCCTGGATTCCAATCTTTGCAGCATTCTCAGCAGAATCCGAAGATTTGGTCTTGTCATTCTGAAATGGACTATTGGCAGTTTTGGCAAAATTAGTTTTTGTTCGGCTTGGGCACAGGCAGGTAACAGTGACATCTGTGCCCAGGAATTCGCCAAAAAGTGATTCAGAAAAATTTAAAACATAGCTTTTGGAAGCTGCATAAACTGCCACATAAGGGAGTGGTAAAAAAGCCGCGGTAGAGGCAACATTAATTATTCCACCAAAATTTTTCTTCTTCATTGCCGGTAAGTACAACCAACAAAGTTCAGTCAAAGCAATTGTATTTAACATCAGCAGGGAATGGTATCTTTTCAAATCATAATCTTCAAATTTGCCAATAGCGCCGACACCCGCATTATTTATTAACACATCAACGTCCATGTTTAATGAACTTGTTTTTTCAAATAATTCCTTTGCAGCATTTTCCTTAGCGAGGTCTAAAACAATTGGATAACACGTGACATGATACTTTTCCTTTACAGTGTTAGCTACATTTTGAAGTTCGCTTTCTGAGCGGGCCACAATGATCAGATTTGCACCAAGCTCAGCAAACTGATAAGCAAAGGCTTCGCCAATGCCGGATGAAGCTCCGGTTACAAGAATTGTTTTTGATTTTAAATCTTTCATTATTATCGTTTTTTTGACGAAGGTTAAAATTGCAGGTATCGTTCAAACCGGGGCAACATTAGGAACCTGATCCATTTCTGAGGTCGCTTTGTAAAAGCAATTTTAAAACAACAATTTATCATGGTGCATAAAAAAACCGGTGCAAGGATTTGCACCGGTATAGTTCATAATTTATCACTTCTCACCTATTTCACAAACTACCCAATGCTGCATTCATACTTCTAACTGCTTCAGCGCTCTTATTGAATTTTTCCTTTTCTTCGTCGTTGAGTTTAAAATCAATGATTTTTTCCCAGCCGTCTTTGCCTATTACAACCGGCACGCCAATGCAAATATCTTTTTGCCCGTATTCACCATCCAGCATTACACTGCATGGTATCAATTTCTTTTCATCCCGAACGATTGATTCCACCAGGGCAGCTCCGGCCGCACCAGGTGCATACCAGGCGCTCGTGCCCAACAATTTGGTAAGGGTAGCGCCTCCTACCATCGTGTCGGCAGCCACCTGTTTCAGGGTTGCTTCGTCCAGGAGGTTGGAAACGGGTGTGCCATTGTAAGTAGCAAGCCTGGTCAAAGGAATCATGGTTGTATCACCGTGGCCACCTATAACTACTGCCTGCAGGTCCTGTGCAGAGCATTTCATCGCTGTGGATAAAAAATATTTAAACCTGGCGCTATCTAAAACGCCGCCCATCCCAATGATCCTGTTTTTTGGTAATCCGCTGGATTTCAAGGCAAGATAGGTCATGGTATCCATAGGGTTGCTGATAACAATAATAATGGCATCCGGAGAATTTTGTAAAATATTAGTAGTAACATCTTTTACGATGCCCGCATTAATACCTATCAATTCTTCACGCGTCATTCCCGGTTTACGCGGAATGCCGGAAGTGATAACGACTACTTTGCTTCCCTTGGTTTTTGAATAATCGTTGGTGCTTCCAATGATTTTTGTGTCGCTGCCGAGTAAAGTGGCACTCTGCATGAAGTCCATTGCCTTACCATCGGTGATTCCTTCTTTAATGTCGAGCAATACCAGTTCTTCACAAAGCTCTTTGCGGGCAATGTTGTCGGCACAGGTAGCGCCCACTGCTCCGGCGCCTACTACGGTTACTTTCATTTTATTTGTATTTGTATTAAAAAATATAGTTAAGCCTCAAAGGTATTATTTTATTGTTGATTCCTTCGGCAGCTATTTTGAACGGGTGCATTTCAATTTTGTCGCACTTTTGACGCTGGATAATATCTATTGAAATAAGATGTACAAATTGAGTCCGCTTCACCCTATATGTCTTGCAAATAGCGTGGTTGCCGGTTCTAACGTTTTAAAAACAATTTGTAAAACTTTAAAAAGCAAAATTGATTTGTGGCGCCTCTGAATTTCCAAACCATTTCCTCATTTCATTTCAAGCCCGGAATCTCTACGAAGTAATACTTCTCCAGGTCTTTGTATCCGTTAACCAGGCTTTTCGCTTTTAGGGATAGATGATATTGGTCGCCTATTTTTCCATTGTAAATTACGGTTCCTGATGTATTCGTCGTTGAAAAATAAAGCCTCTTCCCACGTATTTCATATTTTCCGACAGAGCTATCATGCATTTCCAGGTTAAACCATTCGCGCAAATCATAGGCTGTTCCTTCAGATGTAACGCTGATTACCCGCCCGTCCGGATAAAATCTTAGATAACTATAACTGGTGTCGTTGTCTTCTTTGCTGATGTCGCTTACCGTCTGATAAAATCCGTCATATCTCACATGAGGAATATTATTTTGGTTGGTTTGTCCGCTGGCAAAGCAAGCAATTGTCAAAATATATAGTATAAAAAGTAGTCTCATAAGAATAGCAGTAAATTGCTTTTAGGTACCGCAATTATTTTTTATAAAAAATGAATCATTAACGTTGCGAATTATTTTCCAGTAAACGGATAAATAATACGAATTCTTATTCGGAATAAAATTTTAGCAAAAATAAAGTGTAACCATTACAGTTATAAAAAATATATTTAAAAGATGATTGCAGCAAACTCACATTTTGCAGAATGGTTATAAACCGTTTATTTCAGATGTTATTACGATTGGCAAAAAACATTTAAACTGTTCCGGATTATAATTAAAATCACAATAATATCCCCCAGATAAACCTGGCTTTTTGTTGCTGAACTTCCTTGTTTTCATCCGGGTCATCAGGGCTGTACCAATCACTGGTGCGTTCCTTGACCAATGATTTTAAATCATTCATTGTAATACTTTTTTTTGCGGTCAAAGGTTTAACATCACTTACATTTACATCGTTTACCATTACCTTGGTGGCTATCCATGAAGTATATAATCTCGTAATGGTAACACCCATAATGGTTCCGGGCAGGCCGTGAAAAGAGCCTGGCCCTCCCGGCAATAAAATTTCTTCCGTGTAGAAGGCAAATACGTAAACACTGTCAAAAAGAATAGCAACTGCTTTTCTGCAATTGAACCCCGCAATGATCCTGTTTTCATTTACTACTTTCCATTTTAACCTGGGTATAGAATCTGCTACGTTGATATCGCTGCCATAAACATTCTTTTGCATACTGTATTGACCGGAATTATAATCATAGTAATATTTGTTTTCGTCCTCTCCTCTCGTCATAAAATCAGGCAGTTTGGGTTCGCCCCAATGGTCAAACTCGTAAAGGCTTTTACGATCGGCAAATGTCAAAGTAAAATATCCTGTTTTAAACCGGGGCAATTTATCTTTGAGTTGTTCATCCCACGTGTTGTTACCCATCGTTTTCTTTATGTCTGATTTCACTTCATATTCAATTTTTGCTTTGCTGATAAATATCTGCGCGTGTACACCTGCAAACAAAAATAATAGCGTTATTATCAGAAGGAATATTTTAATTTTCATGCCTGTTAATTTGAATACTGTTTTTATTTGGCTCCTTTATTTTTAAAATTCCAGGTAAAGCCGATTAAAAAATATCTTTGAAGCCTGTCATTGATTTCCTGTGAATAGGTATTTCCATAAAAATTTCTTTCAATACCCACATTCTGGTTTAGAATATCTCTTACGGTAAAATAAACGGTAAACTCATCATGCTTGAAAGTGCGCTGCAAGCGGGCATTCCATATATTGGTGGTAAGATTTTTATCCGTGGGATTTATTTTTTGACGGAAATAATAATTATAATCAGTAATCAATGACCATACCTTTTTATAATAAACAGTTCCGTAAAATGATAATGTGTTGGTATAGTAGTGGATTTTAGTACTGTTTTGCGATGTATTGTTGGTGTTATAATTAAATTGGTCACTTACTGCCAGTTCATATTTTTTCTCTTTTGATTTTGAAATATAGGCCGAGAGTCCCGGAGAAAAAGTTTTTGAATAGCCTTTTACGCTATTGATAACACTTGTATACCTGTTGAAACTTATGTTTGGCGAAAAATCAAACCGCGTATCAATTTTTTTAATCTTAAATCCTACTCCTCCGTAAAAACCGATAGAGTAATTTCCATTCACATTAATTGGTTGGGATACCGTTTTCCCTGAATCCAGGTTAATAATACTGTTAGTGGTAATCGCATTTTGAGTAAAATTTGCATTGATGGATTGGTACGTGTACACATCTTTCAAAAAGTTATAAGCCTGGTGAGACATTCTGAATGAATTGCTGAAAGAAGGTTTCAGATCCGGATTACCGATTACCTGGTTAAAATAATCATTGTTATTTCTTAAAGGCTGCAACTGGTTAACTGTGGGTTGTGTGGTATTTCCGTTATAAGAAAACCTGACGCTATGATTTGGTTTATAAGTATAAGTGGCGTTGGCTGTTGGATAAAAGTTGGAATAATTTCTTAAATAATCTTTATTAAAAGTAAGATCTTTCAAATCGAAATGAGTAAAACCAATGCCGGAACCGATATTGACCTTTAATTTTTTATTGGCAAAATTGAGTACAGCCGAAGGAATGTTTTGCAGAATGTTTTGTTTAAAATTATTGGATAATGAATCCACGATATAATCATATTTCCCCGAAACATCAGAATAGTTATAAGTTATCTGATTGTTTGTACCACTATTATAGGTAACCTGGTATTTAAGTTGTACTGAAATTTCTTTAGTCAATGGCTCTGTGTAAATAAGACCTGCCGACATGGTTTGAGTTGACTGCTCATAATCTTTTTTCTGATCCAGGTTCTGAATGCCGGAGGGCGCTCCATCAAGATAAGCCTGGTTAGCAGATTTTAGAAAGGTGTGTCCTTTATTATCCAAAGAATACCAGTCGCCGGTAAATGATAATGTACGCCTCGCTTTCTTAAATTTATGCTTAAAAATAATATTGCCAGATATAGCGCTTTTATCACTGCTTGTATTTAGCTGGCGGTCACTTGTATTTTTGAGTGTGCCGTTATTTCCTGTAGTTGCTGAACTGATACGATCATCGCCTTCAGTATGATAAAAATTAGTATTAGCGGTTACTTTCACCGAATTAAATGAATCTATTTTCGTATCCAGTATTCCGCGCAATTTAAAATTGTATCTGTTCACATGATTGTCTTCATTTGAATTCACATTCAAAACCGAATCGCCGATTTGTGATTGGGTAAAAGTTGTTTTATGATTGGTGTAATTCTGGCTATTATATTTTGGTGAAAGATTAAGATTGTATTTATCATTCCATTTATTGCTGTATTGCATACCCGCATTTACGTTGGTCATATATCCATTTTGAGGATCTACATAAGGTTCATCATCAGAGTTTCCAAGCCAGTTAAATGACACGTTGCCATCGTCAGTAATATCAAGAGAAATATTATCATTGCCGCCATATTTTTGTTCGTCCTGCCAGCTAAGTCCATCCTGGCCTGTATTTCCGTTTAACAAAAAAGCAGAAAGCTTTCGTTTTCCTTTAAAAGAACCAAATAAAATATTAGTATTATACCGGTTGTCAATATGTTTTTCAGGGCCACCCGCCAAATCTACTTTTCCAAAATATCCCGCCTTTTTATTGTCTTTTAATTTCAGGTTAATGGTTTTCTGTGTCTTGCCATCATCTATACCGGTAAATTCTGCCTGGTCGCTTTTCTTATCAAAAACCTGAACCTCTTTCACTGCGTCGGCCCGTAAATTTTTCACCGCCATCCCGGGATCATCACCAAAAAACTCTTCGCCATCTACCAAAACTTTCTGTACCGTTTCGCCCATAGCTTTTATATTTCCATCTTTATCTACCTGTATGCCGGGCAATTTTTTTAGCAGCTCTTCTACGTTGGCATTAGCGCTTACCTTAAAGCTATCGGCAGTATAAACCGTAGTATCTCCTTTGATCCGCATTGGAGTACCTGTTTTTATAATTACCTCCTGTAATAATTCGGCTTTGGAAATCAGTTTCGTTAACGGAAGTTTTTCGTCACTTTTCACATCAATATTCGCAAGCAGATCTGCATAATACGGTTGCGACGTCATCAGAATATAATTGCCTGGCGCTACATTTTTTAGTGTATATTTTCCCGATGCATCAGTGCGCGTGAAGGAATATAAAATTGAATCTCCTGGCGTCAACAACGATACCACTGCATTTTGTACTGGTTTGTCTTCGTTGCCATCGTGCACCTCGCCGGTCAACTTAGCGGTTTGGGCAAACAACGAAAAAGAAAAAAGTATTCCGGCGAAAAGAGTAAAAAAAATCTTCATTAGCATTTGGGGATAAGAGAAAAAATGGTTTTATAAAAGTGAATGATTTTTCTATGACAAAGATTTTTATTAACTTAAAGTTTAGTTAAAGGTTTTCTTTTGTTAGGATTCAAAATGATCGGAATTCCATAAATAAAAAAAAATTTCAGCTTATACGTGAAGTGAAAAAAATCATTCAAAATTTTTTCAGCACAGACTTTCGAAAAAAAACGCTATCAGTAAACCAGCAAATAAGTCAGTTTTCAATTTTTAGTTCTGAAACTTTTTTATTGCGAGGGCAACGACAATGCTCATTTACAAGCTCGCATTAGTGTACTTGAGAATAATGAATTTTAATTTCAAACATCCTTTTACCAGCAAACGAATGAATAAACCGATTTCTCATTCTGTTTACACCAGGCAGCTCTCAGGCAGCCTTTTATTTCGTACTATAGAAATCAACAAATTAGTAATGATAATTCTTTATTGCGCAACGATTCTCCTGTTGAATTACGCAGCTCATAAGAAATGCCAGTACAGGGGATAGCTGTCGTTTACTTAAAAAAACGGCTACAAATCAATGTAGCCGTTTTACTAAACCTATATGTGTGTTTTTCAACCGGTGTGATTACAGAATATCTTTTATTCAGGCGTATTATCTAACGATAATGGATATTCGAAAGGTTCATTATATCCGGGATAAACACCTGTGATGGTAATACTGGTTTGATTACCAATCAGCTTTCTTAAGTCATCCATATTTTTTACCTCTTTTCCATTCAATTTTGTAATGATAAATCCATCCCGCATTCTTGTCTGGTCGTTGAGCACCCCATCATTTATTTTTTTAACTACAACCCCTCCGCTCAAACCTAAATCTTTTGCTTTTTTAGGATCCAATGTTTCCAATTCTGCACCAAGCTTATCAAGCATTGTCGACGGTTTTACTATATCAAAATTTCCCGCACTGTTTTTTAAAGTTACTACTACTGTATTTTCTGATCCATTTCTGTCATAGGTTACCTTTACTTTGTCGCCCGGTTTAAAATTACTCAATTGTTCCTGCAGCTCTGATCCTGTTTGCACAGGTATTCCATTTATTTTTTTAATAACATCGCCCACTTTTATGCCAGCGTCTTTAGCACCGCCATTTTCCACAAGATTGGTAATGTAAATGCCATCAACACTTTCAGGAATATTATTAGCTTTTTTCTGATCGTTATTCATCACAGAAGCATCAAGGAACATAGCTCCAAGAAATCCTCTTTGTACACTTCCGTACTTTATCAAATCGTTCACCACTTTTTTTACAATATCTACAGGTATTGCGTAAGAGTATCCGCTATAGTAACCGGTTTCTGAGGCGATTGCTGAATTGATTCCTATTAACTGGCCATTAGTATTAATTAAGGCGCCCCCACTATTTCCAGGATTAACTGCCGCATCTGTTTGTAGAAAAGATTCCACGGCCATTGACCGGCCTCCGCTTTTATCGCGATTCAATCCGAGCGTTCTCGCTTTGGCGCTAATGATTCCTGCCGTAACAGTGGCTTGCAAATTAAGCGGGTACCCGACCGCTAAAACCCATTGACCGATTTTTGTGTCGGCAGAATTACCATAAAGAAGGAAGGGCAAATTTGTAGCATCTATTTTTACTACCGCCAGGTCATAAGCCGGATCTGCTGCGATTACTTTGGCGGTGTAAGTTTTGTAGTCGCTTAGTGTAACGGTTACCTTATCCGCACCTGCTACCACGTGATTGTTTGTAACGATGTATCCGTCATCACTTATAATTACTCCGGAACCGGAAGCCTGCTGGGGTAATATGCGCTGGCGTCCTCCGCCCTGGCCAAATAACTGGTTAAAAAGATCATCACCAAACAAATCAGAAAATGGATTTTTCTGATTTGGTAAATTATTATTAACGACTTTGGCGTCAGTGATTGTTTTAATATGAACCACTGCGGGAATAGCAGCCGCGGCAGCCTGGGTAAAATCTACCGGACCTCCTCCTCCGGTGGGGCTGTTTCCACTATCAAGATACCCGGCCAGCTTATAATTGGAAGGTATATTAGTGGCTTGAAAATTAGGGTTGTTGCTGTTGTGATAGTACTTGTTATATCCAAACAAAACAGCCAGCGTTGTAAGCACGCTAACCAACACCGTAAAAAAAATACTTCTGGTTTTCATTTATGTAAATTTTTATTGTAATAGAATCATTTTTGTTTTAAAACTTCTTCTTCAATGATTGTTAGCATCAAATTATATGCCCGCCATAAAATTAAACTTTGCTGTATAACTTTTCCTACCGCCTGTTACCTTTAACAATAAATTAAAAAAGCTTTAATAAGTCTTTAGATTTAAAATTTTTCAAAAAATATTTTCGCTGTATGCACCACAAACATTGAAATTCTTAGCAAGTACAATCGCTCTAACTCAGTTCTATAGTGCAAGTAAAAACTGCATGATATCTGTTCCGTCAGCATAGTCGAACAAACCAGGTTGCTGCGTTTGTCCAAAAGGTATATTCTCGCCTCCGGCTATGCACTGAATATTTTCATTAACCTTTAACTCTTCCAACACTTCCTCCGCATTTTTATAAAAAGAATAATGAAGTTCGGCGACAGGAGAAAAAGCAATTTCATTTTCCACCAGGATAATACTCTCATTGGTCATGTAGAATTTATTATTCATTATGAGCAACGTGAGGTTGTAATCATAGTTATTCTTGTATTTCGTAAAGTCGCATAGATAGTTATATTTTTTAAAAGTATTCAACAGCATTACAAAATCATAAGACTCGGGTACATATAGTTTTGTTACGTTTCTACACCCCTGTCCAAAATAAGTATAGACATCATCGGCCAGGGCTGTAAGCTGCCCCAACGTTTCCTTACCTGATAGTACCGCTACGGAAGTTTTATTTTTCCTGATCACTGAAGGATATTTACCAAAATAATATTGGAAATATCTTGACGAATTATTACTGCCGGTAGCGATATAAGCATCGCAATCTTTAAGAAGAGAGGATATTTGAACTACATTGGAAACTTCCGGATTCCATTCGTTAAGTTTATGGATGATATGCGCTAAAAGCACATCATCTTTCTCCGAAAGTTTAATGATTTGATGGTGCCCGGAAATAAAAACAGACACGAAATCGTGAAACCCGACAAGAGGAATATTTCCTGCCATCACAATTCCTATTTTTTGTGGCTGTATGTTGTCGTCAATGTGATAATGATCTATCCAGCCATTTAGTTTATCAGGATCGAGAAAAAACCTGCGGATATTGGAAACAGACAGATCAATAAATTCTTCAACAAACCACTTATTTTTTTCAAAGGCTTTCTGTTTTATCGCTTTCCATTCTTTGCTATCTTCTTCCAGGTACTTTCTCAGGCTTCCTAATAAGGTAAATCTTTCGGCTAAATTCATCTTGATAAAATTATCTCTTTATATTTGTGTTAAATCAATCCGGGCAAATTTCGTTAATAATTTGAGCCTCGTAAACTAATAAAACATAAAAAAATGGCAATAAAAATAACAGATGAATGTATCAATTGCGGTGCTTGCGAACCTGAATGCCCCAACAACGCGATTTATGAAGGGGGCGTAGAATGGGCATTAGAGGATGGAACTACGGTAAAAGGACCTGTAACATTACTCGATGGAACAGTGATGGATTCGGCTCAACGCAACGAACCAATTGCTACAGACATATACTATATCGTGCCGGATAAGTGTACAGAATGCCAGGGTTTTCATGAAGAGCCACAATGTGCCGCTGTATGCCCTGTTGACTGTTGCGTACCGGATGAAATGTACCAGGAAACAGTTGAGGAATTGTTAGAAAAAAAGGATAAATTGCATGTATAAATTTTTTTATGGTGTAACAGCCTAATCTTGCAGGTGATATTTCCTGTACATGGCGAGGGTATTTAATAAATACTTTCGCCTTTTTATTAAAAAATGAAAGTAAATCAAAAAACATTTTCAACCGCAACCGGTTTATTAATAGCCACTATCTTACTTGTTGCTTGTAATATAAAACAAGAGACGCCAAAAAGTGTCTCTGCCCGGGAAATAATGAACGCTGACGTCGCCTTCTCAGATATGTGCAGGCAAATAGGCATGAAGAAAGCATTTCTTCAATACATAGACAACGAAGGCGTCTTGTTGCGCCCGGATCATCTTCCCATTATCGGAGCTGATGCCATAGATTATATCAGCGTTTTGAGTGATACTGCCTATAAACTTTCGTGGAAGCCCATGCACGCTGAAATTGCCAAATCAGGCGAGTTGGGTTACTCTTATGGCGTTTACCAATTGGAATTAAATGATACCATACTTAAAGGCACTTATGTAAACATCTGGAAAAAAGAAAATGATGGGGAATGGAAATTTGTGGTTAACAGCAACAATCCGGGCGTAAAGTAAACTCCCATCTTTCAGACACAGTAAAACAATAAATAACCCATCTTCCTATTCTTACTTTTAAGTGCGGTAAAAACCAGGAAGGTTTTTTTAAGCCCCAAAAAAAATAATAGAAACTAACCAAACGTTCCTCGTTTGGTCTTCGCACAGTAAGCCAACAAATAACCCGTTTTCTTATTCTTACTTTTAAGAAAAAAATATATTTACTTTACAAAAAATAGCGTTTAACTATTATGAAACCAAAGATTGCCTTTGTTACAGGCGGTTATTCCGGCGAAGCCGAAATATCTTACTTAACTGCTAAAACAATTGAGAAAAATATTGATCCTGAAAAATATGATCATTATAAAATTGACATCACCGCCAAAGGTTGGTTTTACCAATTAGCTAATGGAAAGCAAATAGAAATAGATAAAAATGATTTTTCACTTTTAATCAATAATGAAAAAATACATTTTGATGCTGTGCTGATTGGAATACACGGCACGCCCGGCGAAGATGGAAAGCTGCAGGGTTATTTTGATATGCTGCGCCTTCCCTACACTTCCTGCGATTGCGCTATCTCTGCGCTTACTTTCAATAAAAGATATACCGTAGCCGTAGCTTCTTTTTCAGGAATCAAAGTGGCCAATTCTGTTTTATTGTTCAAAAATAATTACAAGAGCCCTGATGAACAGGTAAAGAATTTAAAATTTCCTGTGTTTGTAAAACCTAATAACGGCGGCTCAAGCATAGGAATGAGTAAAGTAAATTCGCCGTCAGAGGAGTTGGGTGCAGCCATTGAAAAAGCATTTAAAGAAGATGAGCAGGTATTGGTGGAGGAATTTATCAAAGGAAGAGAATTTACTATTGGAGTTTTTCAATCACGGGGAAAAATAATCGCTTTGCCGATAACAGAAGTAATCTCCAAAAAAGAGTTTTTTGATTATGAAGCAAAATACCTGGGTGCGAGCCTGGAAGTAACTCCTGCTGAAATAGATGAAAGCCTTACCAATAGGATAAAAAAAGAAGCCGTAAAAATTTATCAAATTTTTAATTGCCGGGGAATCATTAGGATAGATTTCATCTACAATGAGGCGGAGCGGGAACCTTATATGCTGGAAATAAACACAGTACCCGGGCAAACAGAGGCCAGCCTGGTGCCGCAGCAAGTGAAGGCTATGGGTTGGAGCCTCATGGATTTTTACACCGCGCTGATACAGGAATGTTTACCTGAATAATTTTATTAAATTGCACCACTTATTTTTTCACTTATATATTCAATGTGTTTAAATTTATTGCCCGACAAAGTTTTCTTGTAAACCTGCTCATTGCAATCGCTTTGATCTTCCTGATGGGATTTATATTTTTTCAATCCCTTGGATGGATAACGCATCATGGGGAATCTTTGAAAGTACCTTCCGTTATTGGGAAAAATGTAGATTCTGCAACTGATCTTTTAGAAAAGCAGGGATTTGACGTTGTAATTACGGACTCATTATTTAACGATAGTATCCCTTTGAATACGGTGAAAAAACAGTTGCCAGATCCAAATGCTACTGTAAAAGTAAACCGGACCGTTTTTCTAAACGTGAACCCCACGACTTTACCAATGATAGAAATGCCCAAATTAGAAGGCTTAAGTTTCCGCTTTGCATTGGATAATCTTACAAGAAATCATTTGAAATTAGGGGACACCAGTTACCGTCCTGATTTCATGAAAGGCTCTATATTAGAGCAGCGTTACAAAGGGGTTAAAATACCATCGGGCACACCGGTCAAATGGGGATCCACCATTGACCTTGTAATTGGAGGTGGACTTGAAGCTAAAAAAATTCCGGTGCCCGATTTAACAGGAATGACTGTCTCTCAGGCTAAAGATATTCTCAAAGACCAGGGTATTTTATTAGCGGCCATTCTTACTTCAGGGAATGTGTCCGATACCGCAAACGCTTATATTTTCAGGCAAAACCCTGATGCGGTAAATTCTGACAATACACCATCCTATATTCAGCCAGGGCAAACAATGGATATTTGGATACAGGCAGACCGCCCGGTGATTGATACTTTAAAAACTGACAGCTCTCAACTAAAAAAATAAATACAATGACAAACATTACACCCAGGGAATTAAAGGAAAGAATGGACGCCGGCGAAAAATTAAATCTTGTAGATGTGCGCCAGCCAGAAGAAACCGAAGAATTTAATATTGGCGGTATCGCATTGCCATTGGGCGATATACAAAACATGGAGACCGAAACAATTGATAATCTAAAGAATGAAGAAGTGATCTTCTATTGCCGCAGCGGAAAAAGAAGTGCGACTGCGGGCTTATTTTTAGAGCAATCCGGCTTTACCAATGTAAAAAACTTAACCGGCGGAATGCTGGCCTGGCAGGAACTAATTCAAAATTCCTGAAAACAGGTTGTTTATAGGTTGCTTGTTTAGTGCTAAAAAAACTCAGTGTTTTAACGCAGGTGCTGGAGTTGCGAGCCTCACAATGCTTGGGCGATCACTTGTTTATCATATTTTCAGGCTCAAGATTTCCTTCTATACTGAGGGCTAAGGGATTAAGAATTAAATTACCAGGTTCCATTTCTATAATTCTATCGCTTTTATACTTTCTATTAAAATAACGCAGCGCCATGAACGTACCTGCAACACCGACAAGAGATAAATACATTACTCCATGGGAGTACGCAGTGGCCCAGGACACTTTATTGCTGAAAACAGATTTGCTTATTATAACTGCCACGCTGCCCATGTAGCCGAAAGAATCAGCTACATATATTAAAAAGCCAACATTGCCGCCTTTCTTAAATGTAGCAATCATTCTCTCAAATATAATACAGTTGAAAGGTATGTAACCAATGTACAAGCCAAGTCCTACCAACGTCATCCACATAAATCCAGATAAATTATGATTGATAAACATCCATGAGCTGATGCCCGCCATCAGAAAGCCGCCAACAATAATAACGTGTGTTATTACAAATGCTCTGCGGTTATTGCGTATCAGGATCATGCTGCCAATCATAACCAAAACAATAATCGTAATTGGCACTTCCGTTGCCGTAAAAACAGATGGTTCATTACCAAAACCCAATTCTCTCCAAATATCTGCAGCAAAATTATCGCGTATGTCTCTAAACACTGTCAGAAATACATACAGTATAATAAGCAATATCAGCCCATACTCAAATTCCCGGAAGAACTTTTTTCTTTCTTGTTTATTCATCGGCAGGCGCACAATCCGGCTTTTGATATCCGCTTCTGATGGTGACGGGATTTTCTCCAATAAAAAGACAAAAAATAATAAGGGTAGGACAAAAACGAGCCCGGTCATAAAAGCAAGCCACCAATCCGTTACATGATAAGTAATCTTCAAATATTCGGCAACCGATTTTACAAACCCTGATGAAAAGATAAAGCTTACTGCGAGGGAGGCGCCTATGAAATCCGTTGCTTTTCTTCCTTCAACAAATGTAAACACGATGCCCCAGATGATGCCTAATGGAAATCCGTTTATGAATATGAATATAATATTAAAAGGCGGGGGGATAATTGCAAAAAATAATAATGCTATCCATGAAATACCCACTAATAAAAGAATTAATTTACCTCTGCCGAAGCGTTTTAGTTCCGCGATAAATTTTATTCCATAAAACTTGCTAAGCATGTAACCAATTACCTGTGCTATTACCAATGCATCTTTATATTCCATACCCAGTATGTGTGGCGCCATGCTGTAACTGCCTACTGTAAAGGGCTTTCTGAATGCATAGACAGAAGCATAAGTTAAGAAAGTGACGATTGATGTAAATATAGCTATGTAAGTCTCACGATATTTACTGAAATACAATTTGGTGGAAATGAACTTCACTTTCAATGAATTAATGATGACAAAATTTCCAATGAATCAATAAAGTAATCGCGTCGGCATTTTACCAGTTCTTCTTTTGTATAAGCTGCAAAGGCAAGAGGAACGGGTGTTTCACAAGTTTGATAATACACGATCACCTGGTTATCAAACTCTTCATAAACAACACCAATAGTACCAATGAATGTTTTACCACCTGAATCGTTATTTATCGTTTATGAAACTTTAGCGAAGCGCAAAACGAAAAAAACGATATGACAGCAACTTACTAAAAGCGGAACAGCTTTCAAAATATCCGATTTATGTATGCAAACCAAAGCAATCCATGTAACCAAATCTTTAAGCAACAGTTAAGAAATCATTAAGCATGAGATATCGAAAATATTTTTTGAAATGATGCCAATGCACAAAGTTAAGCAAAAGAAAATCCGGTTTGTTAGTACTAAAAGCCGACAATCGATCTATTTTTCCAATGTAAAATCTGCTTCTTTCACGTCTGCACTGTTGGTCCCGATAAACACTTTAAAAGCGCCAGGCTCTTCAGTATATTTCAAATCGCTGTTATAAAATTTAAGGTCATTACCAGTTATATCGAATGAAACTTTTTTTGTTTCACCGGTTTGTAAAATAATCTGCTGGAACCCTTTCAACTCTTTTACCGGCCGCGCAATGCTTCCGACCATTTGGCGGGTATAAAGCTGTACCGTTTCCTTTCCACTTCGTGTACCCGTGTTAGTTATATTTACAGAAGCAGTTATTTTCCCACCGGGTCTTAAAGTTTTGCTATTTAAAGAAACATCGCCGTAAGAAAACGTAGTATAACTTAATCCATATCCGAAAGGGTATAAAGGAGTGTTAGGCGCATCCAGGTAATCTGATTTAAATTTTGGACTGTCACCTGGATGATAAGGCCTGCCTGTATTCAAATGGTTATAATAAATAGGGATTTGACCTACATTGCGTGGAAAGCTGGCAGTTATTTTTCCTGACGGGTTATAATCTCCAAACAGTACATCAGCTACGGCATTGCCGGCTTCGGTACCGCCAAACCAGGTATCCAGGATAGCTGTTACGTGCTCATCTTCCCATGTTAAGGTCATCGGCCTTCCGTTCATCAATACTAACACTACAGGTTTTCCTGTTTTTACGAGCGCCTTTAATAAATTTTCCTGGCTTGTCTGCAAACCAATGTGGGTCATACTCGAAGATTCACCAGTCATGTCTGCCGCTTCGCCAAGCACTGCCACCACCACATCTGCCTTATTGGCTGTCGCAACTGCATCATTTATCATTTCTTCCGGCGATTTTTTATCAACGGTAATCTCTTCACCAAATACATTTACACGTTTTATTAAAAAAGTATCATCACTGATGTTAGCGCCTTTTGCGTAAAGAATATTAACATTATCACCCACAACATTTTTGATACCCTGCATGATAGTCACACTTTTCTCAGGATCACCCGAAACGCTCCAGGTGCCAAGCATGTTTCGCTTATTGTCTGCCAGTGGACCTATCAACGCTATGGTGCCGGATTTCTTTAAAGGCAACACTTCATTGTTATTCTTCAGTAACACAAAGCAACGTTCGGCAATTTCACGTGCGGCTTTCAAATTTGCATCACTCATCAATTCTGTCTTTTCTCTTTCATCGTTGCAGTAACGATAAGGATCGTCAAATAATTCAAGTTTATATTTTGCTTCAAGTACCCGCCTGCACGCATCATCTATTTCTTTCTGAGTTACTTTTCCCTGTTGCAAAGATTTTTTCAACGTGGTCAAAAATCCCTCACCCACCATATCCATATCAACTCCTGCATTCAATGTTTTCGCAGAAACTGTCTGCAAATCCCCAATTCCATGGTTCACCATTTCATTGATAGCAGTATAATCTGTTACCACCAGTCCTTTGAAACCCCATTGTTTACGCAATACATCCGTCATCAAAAATTTGTTTGCAGTTGCCGGTATTCCATCCACTGTATTAAATGACGTCATCACGCTTCCAACTCCTGCATCCACGGCTGCTTTGTAAGGAGGAAAATACTCATTATACATTCTTACTCTACTCATGTCAACTGTATTGTAATCACGTCCTGCTTCGGCAGCGCCATAGAGCGCAAAATGTTTTACACAGGCCATTACGCTTGCATCTTTTGCAAGATCATTTTCCTGGTAGCCTTCCACCATTACTTTTGCAATCTGCGAACCAAGGAACGGATCCTCTCCAGATCCTTCTGCAATTCGTCCCCACCGTGGATCACGCGCTATATCCACCATTGGTGAATAGACCCAGTTCAATCCATCCGCCGTAGCTTCATTTGCAGCTATTCGTGCGCTCTTTCTAATCAACGAAGTATCCCAACTTGCGGATAAGCCTAGTGGAATTGGGAAAATGGTTCTATGCCCGTGAATAACGTCGAGCCCGAAAATTAATGGAATATGAAGGCGTGAACTTTTTACTGCAATTTCCTGGGCGCGCCGGATTTTATCCGGCCCGGTGATGCCGAATAACCCTCCTACTTGTCCGTTACGAATTTTTGTGTCAACATCTTTGCTCACCACAGAACCAGTAACTGCGCCACCTGGCGTCACTAAATTCAATTGTCCAATCTTTTCATCAAGCGTCATTTTTTTCATGAGCGAATTGACGAAGTTGTCCATCTTTATCGCATTTGAATTTTGCGCATTTACAGTAAATGAACAAATAATCAAAAAAGCTATTAAGCATCTGCGTACGTTTCTCATGGTGGCTTTTCTATTTTTTTAATAAATACGGTTGAATAATTTTCTGCCAAATAGCATATCCTTTGGCATTCATATGAAGTCCATCTTCAAGAAAAATATCCTTCTTCGGTAAACGATCCTTATCAAGCATTGCATGATAAACATCTATAAACGAAGCATTTTGTTTACCCTTTATAAATTTCTTAATCAATGAATTTGCTTTTGCCATTTCGGGCATCAGCTTCTCCCGGCTGAGGCTGGGCTTTATAGAAACAAATGAAATATTGGTATTGGGAAGCTTTTGCCTGATTAAATAAAATAGCGTTTTAAACCGGTTAAGCACCGAATCTGCCGTTATCTTATCCGAAGAAGCTACGTCATTATCTCCTTCATAAATCACAACCTGGCGTGGCAGGTAAGGGAATACAATTTCATCCAGGTAACGAATAGCATCCGGAAAAGTAGAGCCTCCAAAGCCCCGGTTGATAATAGGATAATCGGGGAAATATTGCTGAACATCGGTCCATTTTCTAAAAGAAGAACTCCCCAGGAAAACGATGGCGTGTTTAGGCGGAAAGTGAATACTGTCTTCTTTTTTAAAATCCTGTATTTCGGAATAAAACGGCGCATGCTGCGCTTTTACAAATCCGAAGCAAGAGCATAAAATCAACAAGAGACTGATCTTTTTTAAAGACATAACAGGTTTTTTATTTTTTGAAAAACTAACACACGGTAAATTTATGATTTTTTAGAGCGTCATGATTGGTGAATCACCACAATTTATTAAATATGCTGCAATAGCCAGGTTTGATTGCATATAGGAGGTGCACAAGGGTTAGGATTTCACAATCATTTTCCAAATGGAAAACATGCAATATTTGTTTGTCCACTGTATCGCTTCTTTAAAAAATGCGTTGCGGAAAATCTATTTATTTTCATGCAAATCCTGCATTAATTGATATACCCTTTTTGATAATTCTTTAAATCGTGGCCTCACGTCCTCTTCAGTGATTGGGGTGAAAAGGGCTATAATGTATCTTATTTTTCCGTCATCGACGATACCGACGTCATTTGTAAAATAACTCCACCATCCTGATTTATGATAAAACATTGTATTTGGAGGAAGCCCGGTAGAAAGTTTGGTGGTGTCCAACTGCCTTCCTAATAATACTTTCAATTGCTGGCTCACCCACGGATTGATCAATTGGTTTTTATAAATTTTATACATAAAGTCTGCTGCGTGTAACGCACTGGTAACGGTGCTTCTAATGGTATCATAACCGGGATCCTCCAATTTCCTGCTCAAAAATTTACGTGTTACTTCACTCCCATGCCAACCGTTTTGATCTACCGTTTGATTTATATTTTTTCTGCCCGCAATATCAATCATGCAATTAGCAGCAGAGTTATCGCTTCGCGTAATCATGAGATCCAGTAAATAATCAACAGTAACGGAGTCTCCGTCTCTTAAAAGCGGCCGTGGGTCCCAACTTATCTCAGAAGTAAGATCCACGTCGTTCGGCGCATGCACAATATAAGATTGATACAACGAATATTTGCCCTCGCTCACCTGTTTCAGAATCTCCATAGCTACATACATTTTGTAAACTGACGCCGGGTAGATAAAATGATCCATGTTAACACCGCCCAGAACAGGTTTACGTCCATTTAGATCAATAACCGCGAACGAAATTTTTTCCATCCCGTCGTCTCCTGCATCATAGGTCCCATCGAGGTTTACATCGTGAACAATTTTTTGAAGAGCATCATTAAAACTTTTCTTTTGGGCATAATAATCAGGAATCTTATCACCTGGCGCTACTTGAGCCGACATAAAAAAAGGAGTTAGATTTAAAATCAGAAATACAAATAAATTTTTCAAATTTAAAATTTTTAAAAACTTAAAAGTAAGAAGATTTTGTTACGACAGATTTTAAATGTCTGTGACTGGAAGATATCAAGAAAAGATAAAAAAAATTGAAGCAGCAGCCAATGCCTTCAGGAAACCGAAACTTTGTTATATTTTTAGTGTGTATAACGCAAATGCATATACGTAAAAAGAAATCGGGAAAAAAGTTCTTAGATTTAAATATAAAATTCTCAGTGCGCATTAATTTTTTTATCACTTGTACCCTTTCGCCTGCAATAAAAACAATTCCGCATAGCGTCCGTTTTTATGAAGTAATTCTTCATGACTTCCGATCTCAATTAGCTGTCCTTTCTCTAAAACAAGAATGCGGTTGGCCATGCGTACCGTAGAGAAACGATGTGAGATAAGCACCGCAGTTTTTCCTTTGGTAAGTTCTGCAAAACGTTGAAACACTTCATACTCAGCCCTTGCATCCAAAGCGCTTGTGGGTTCGTCAAGTATCAATAGTTGAGCTTCATTCATGTATGCCCTCGCCAGGGCCACTTTCTGCCACTCGCCACCGCTTAGCTCAATGCCGTTATTGAAACGCCGACCAAGTGCCTGGTCATACTTGTCTGGTAACCTATCGGCAAGCAGGTTAGCCAAACTTTTTTCTGCGGATTGCTTTATCAAAGGCCTGTTGTGTTGTTCATCAATATTTCCGGCAGCTATGTTTTGCGCGAAGCTCATCTGGTACCGCAAATAATCCTGGAAAATAATACCAGTATTCTTTCGCAGGTCATTAATATCATATTCACGCAGGTCTATGCCATCCAGCAAAATACGGCCTTCCACAGGGTCATAGAGACGCGCCATTAGTTTCACCAGCGTTGTTTTGCCTGCTCCATTTTCACCAACAAGCGCCAGCTTTTCCCCCGCATGCAACGTAAAGCTTAAATGCCTGTTGGCCCATTTGTCGCTATTGTGATATTTAAAGCCCACGTTTTCAAAAATAAAACCTTCTTTAATTGGATTTGGAAAAGGAAAAGGTTCTGCCGCAACTACAATCTTTGGTTGTATTTCAAAAAAATCAAAAAAATCCCGCAGATAGATGGCGCTCTGTGACACAGTGGTGAATCGGGACAAAATATTTTCAAGCAGGCTTCTCAGTTGTTTGAAAGACCCCGCAAGAAATGTAAGTGTTCCAATAGTGATAACGCCTGCTACGGCTTTCAGGATCATTACGACATAAGCTGTATAATAACCGAGGCTACCGAGTAATGCAAAAAAAATTCCCCAGGATGCACGCTTTCCGGAAAGCTTTTTGTTATCGTCATAAAATTTATTGCTGAGCGTTTTAAACCGGTCAATTAAAAACCCGGAGAGGTTAAATAGCTTCACTTCTTTCGCAGTTTCGTCGCTGGCGCCAAGATAACGCATGTAATCCAGCTCGCGCCGTTCAGGGGTTTGGCCACGCGTCAGCGCATAACTTTTATCGTTGAAATAAGATTCGCCGAGGAAAGCCGGGACAATGGCAACAAGTAATAACAAAATCAACCAAGGGTCAAACGCTATTAAACCAACTAACAGAAATGCCATTGTAATAATATCCTGGACCTGCGCAAGTATTTGCGATAAGAGAATGGTACGACCAATCGTTTGTTGCCTTGCGCGCTCCATCTTATCGTAAAATTCAGAATCTTCAAATTGGTCAAGATCCAGCTTTGCCGCGTGCTCCATTATCTTTACGGAAGTATGTATGGAAAACAAGTCGCCCAACAGGCTATCTACCAAAGCAGTCGCACGGGCCAGTCCATCAGATATAATAGCCAATGCAAATTCTGCTGCTATTAATTTCCACAAGTAGCTTAAATGCGCGCTATGAGTAGTGCTTAAATAGATAACTTCATCTATAATGAGTTTCCCAATATATAGAATGCTGACAGGTATGGCTGATCGAACTAATCTGAGTAGTGCATTCAATATCGTGTACCAGTGATTGGTTTCCCATACCAGCCTAAAAAACCGGGGAAGATTTCCGAGTGCGGCAAACTTTTCTTTGAGTGTAGGCTTCGGAAGTGTATTTAATGGCGGTCGCGGCATGAATAATTATTAGGGCAGCAAATTTAAAGTTAATTGCCCGGTTATCTTTTTACATAAAATTTCCTTAAAATCTTCTTTAATTATCAAAGGAAAAATGCCTTTATTTTCGTAATTTTGCACGCTTTAAAAAGTAGCATTTACTTTTCCTGATGGCACTCGCGGCCTGTAGGCAAGTATCGGTACTTTATTGATAATTTCTTATTTTTTTATTTCAGTATGTTATTAGGATTGCAGAATGTTACTTTCGAATTTGGAGCGAGAGTAATTGTAAAAGATGCCACATGGCATATTCAGCCAAATGAAAGAATCGGCCTTATCGGTTATAACGGTACGGGAAAATCAACTTTATTAAAAGTATTAACCAATCAATTCCTTCCTTCCAAAGGCACCGTTGAAAAGGGAAAAGAAACTACTATTGGTTTTCTCCACCAGGACCTTTTAAGTTTTGATACTGAAGATTCGATTCTTGAAGTAGCATTGGGCGCTTTCGAAAGAGTGCGTGAATTGGAAAAAGAAATCGAAAAAATAGGGATTGAATTAGAAAAGACTTCAGATGAGTCGTTAGCACATCTGTATGGAGATAAACTACACGAGCTTGAAATTCTCGGAGGTTACGACATTCATCACAAAACAGAAGAAATATTACAGGGATTAGGGTTTGCAAATGCGGATTTGCACAGGCCTTACAAAACGTACAGTGGCGGATGGCGAATGAGAGTTTTGCTTGCAAAAATGATCTTAATGAATCCCGATGTTTTGTTGCTGGATGAGCCAACAAACCACCTGGATTTGCCTTCTATTGAATGGTTAGAGAAATATTTGCAACATTATCGCGGGTCAGTGGTAATCGTATCCCACGACAGATATTTTCTTGATAGAATGGTTACAAAAATTGTAGAGCTTTATCAGCAGGAATTGCATTTCTACACCGGGAATTATTCTTATTATTTAACAGAAAAAGAACAACGCATTGAATTGCAAAAACGTGCTTATGAAAATCAACAGGATTATATCCGGCAGCAGGAAAAATTCGTAGAACGTTTCAAAGCAAAAGCTTCCAAAGCCGCACAGGCACAGAGCATCATGAAACGCCTCGACAAAATAGAGCGTATAGAAAATACGGATCTTGAAAGGCCCAACATGAGGATCAATTTTACCATTGGCCACCAACCCGGAAGAATTTTATGCACTTTAAAAAACGCAACCAAAAGTTTCGGGAATGTAAAAATCGTCGAAGATACCGGCGCAGAAATAAACCGTGGTGATAAAATAGGATTGATTGGCGCCAATGGAAAAGGTAAATCAACTTTACTTCGAATGGTTGCAGGCGTGGAACCTTTTGAAGGAGAAAGAATAGATGGACATAATGTAAAAGACGCGTTCTATGCCCAGCATCAGCTGGAGGCATTAAACCTGGAACATACCGTTCTGGAAGAAATGAATTATTCAGGAAGCGGAAAAACGGAGTTGGAATTAAGAACTTTACTGGGCTGCTTTTTGTTCAGTGGAGACGATGTTGAAAAGAAAATAAAAGTGTTGAGTGGCGGCGAAAAAGCAAGGGTGGCTCTTGCAAAAACAATAGTCAGCAAAGCGAATTTTTTATTGCTGGATGAGCCTACTAACCACCTGGATATACATTCGGTAGATTTGCTGATAGAAGCGCTGAATAAATATGAAGGAAGTTATATTTTAGTAAGTCATGACAGGTATTTTGTAAATAAAACTGCCAACAAGATATGGGAGATTGAAGATTATAAAATAAAAGAATTTGTGGGCACCTATGATGAATGGGAGCGGTGGAAACAGGAAAGAAAGGCATCGGAAAATAATGTAGCAGCGAAAAAAACAGAATCAACCTCCGCTGACAAAAAGGTTGAACCTAAACCAAACAATCGTATTTCTGAAAATCGTGAACAGCAAAAAGAATTACAAAAATTAAAAAAACAATTTGAGTTATTAGAAGAAAAGGTTTCTAAAACAACAGAAGAAAAGAAACTGCTGGAAGCCACACTTGCTTTGCCTGAAATTTATTCCGACAATCAAAAATTCATTGAGGCCGAAAAAAAATACAATTTGAAAAAAGAACAGTTGTCCAAAGCGAACGCGGAATATGAGAAGCTTTTTGAGAAGATGATGGCGATGGAAGAGGATGCTTAAGCAGTGACAGTAAACCTATAATTTTCATTGATTTCTATTCTTTGCAAATTATTGGTTGAGTCTCATTTTTCCTAAATATTAAGCGCTCTTTTTTAATCAGAAAATGAATTAAACTATATTTGCACGAATTTTTCAATTGATTAAAAATTGAAATAAAGATTTTAATTTAACAGGCCCCGTAGCTCAGTGGATAGAGCAACAGCCTTCTAAGCTGTGGGTCACACGTTCGAGTCGTGTCGGGGTCACTTTTTACAGTTTTTGGGACTTATAAATTCGTCTCTTTCATAACCGTTTATTCACAAAAATCGAAGTAAACATTTCTTCATCACTCTTATTTCAATAGAAACTTTTCATCTAATAAAAAAGAAAGAGTATGGACGTTCAGATAGAAGATAGCTGGAAAAAAGTGTTAAAAGACGAATTTGACAAAACCTACTTTCAGCACATAACTACATTTCTCAAAACAGAAAAAGCATCCGGAAAAATTATATATCCTCCCGGGGCACTCATTTTCAACGCATTTAAGCAAACTCCTTTTGAAAAAGTGAAAGTAGTGATATTAGGGCAAGATCCTTATCATAACCGGGGTCAGGCACACGGGCTTAGTTTTTCCGTACCTGATAAAATTCCTCCGCCTCCTTCCCTGATAAACATTTTTAAAGAGCTAAAGAATGATCTGGGCATTGAAATACCTGCAACCGGTAACCTTGAAAAATGGGCTTCACAGGGCGTATTACTATTGAATGCTTCATTAACGGTTCGCCAAAATGAGCCGGGAAGCCATTCAAAGATTGGCTGGCTGGAATTTACAGATCATGTTATCAAAAAAATTTCAGATGAGAGAGAAGGAATCGTATTTCTATTGTGGGGGAAATTTGCACAGGAGAAACAATCCCTTATCGATGAGACAAAACATTTCGTTTTGAAAGCAGCCCATCCCTCTCCTTTTAGCGCTTCGAACGGTTTTTTTGGATGCAAACATTTCTCCAAAACAAATGAATTATTAATGAAACAAAATAAATCTCCTATTGACTGGAAGCTTTAATTCAGCATAAAAAAAATATTTTGAAAAATATCCTGGCTAAAATATTTGCGTTCTGGGCATTGGTTGTTTTTATAATTACATTACTGCCTGTTACATTAATCATGTGGATTATTGGATTGGTATCAGAGCCAAAACGTACCGAAATTTTCAGGCAAGTCTCCAAATTCTGGATGCAGGTGTTTTTTCTTCTCACCGGATGTAGCCTTAAAATTAAGGGGAAAGAAAATTTTAAAAATGGCGAAAAATATATCGTTGTATGCAATCATAATTCATTAATGGATGTGCCGGTAACCACTCCCTTTATTCCTGGCGCTAACAAGACAATTGCGAAAGCTGAAATGGCTAAAATTCCTCTGTTTGGGTTGATTTACAAAAGAGGTTCTATCCTTGTTGATAGAAAAGATAAAAATAGCAGAAGAGATAGTTTTGGTAAAATGAAAGCGGTTTTGAATATGGGAATGAACATGTGTATTTATCCTGAAGGAACGCGTAACAGAACTGAATTTCCTTTAAAAGAATTTCATGATGGTGCTTTCAAATTATCAATTGAAACGAAAGTTCCGATTTTACCTGCAATACTTTTTAACACGAAAAAAATATTGCCTCCCGGAAAAACATTTTATTTCTGGCCTGCACCCATGGAAATGCATTTTCTGCCTGCAATATATTTAGACAAAGGAGATGATTATGAATCTTTAAAATTAAAAATTCATGATATCATGAGCCGCTATTATGCCGACCATGTTAACAGACTCTAAATTTGTTCTCAGGATCATTTATTTTTAGCAAGCAAAGATTAGGATACGCCTCATATATATTTTTACGAAACGAAAATAATTCCCTGTTTTTTTTAAAACTTAAAAGTGGCGAAGGGAAAATAGAGATCTTTAATATATGTTCTTTTACTGTAGATTGTGTTCAAAAATTTCTGATTAATTTGACAGATCCTATTCAATCAGTTTATTTCGCATGCCATACATTATTAATCCTCCTATAGTCTTGGCGCCAACTTTACTTTTCATGTTTTGGCGTATAGTTTCGATAGTACGCGGGCTTAAAAAAACTATTTTGGAAATTTCATCGGTAGTTTTATCTTCTCCTATTAACTGCAAAATTTTTAATTCTTTTTCATTAAAATTTATGGGAACCTCACTGCCATAATGCCTGCGCACATTTTTTTTCTGCATCAACTTACCCATTACAGCCTTATTTACCAATTGATTAAAGTAAAATTCTTCATTCATACAAGTAAGTATTGCTTCATAAATTTCGTCAGGGTCCGTGGTTTTTGTTAAATAAGCATTTGCACCCATTTCCATCATCTTGCTGATCATTTGCTGATCGTCATACATGGACAGCACAATAATCTTTAGATTTTCATATTCCTTTCGAAGCAATTCTATGGCATTAATGCCATCAATTTCGGGCATTCTAATATCCATTAATAACAAATCCGGTTCTTTGATTGCTATTTTATGAAGAAGGTCTTTCCCGTCTTCGGCTTCCCATATCATTTTTAGATCTTCCCGTGGGGAGAGCGCCATCTTAATGCCGTCTCTGAAAATCTTATGATCGTCAGCGATAGAAATTTTAATAGTAGAAGTTAATGGCATTGAATTTTATCTTAGGAGTATTGTAAATATATGACGATTAACGAATACTTAATTACTATATTACTTATATTTTAGGCAATTATTCAAAAAGTTTAAATTTTTTTCAAAAAAGCACCATCGTAAATTTACTATTTTACAATCGTATTTTTTCCATTCGATATCTTTGTAGTTTCACTTGCAAATGTGTATTTATTCTGTAATATTAAAAACGAAAAAGTGCTCATCAAATCACATTTCCCCGTTAAATATCGGAATTTATGATAAGAAATTTATTTCCGCAAAATAGAAATACTAAATTAGCGTTATGTGATACTGTGAAAAAACAATAAATACAAGAATACCAATTGTTTATCCGCAGCGAATATTAGCGAACAAGAATTTAAATTACAAACTTTCGCAATTTTCGCGGTAAAAACCAGGCAAAGGCATTCACTATTCTTCCCCATTTCTCACTTTTTTATCAACATATCCACCCATCTCAATCGACGGTTTGAAGATTTTATGTATGGTAATTTTACCACATCTAACCCGTATATTTACTATATTTTCCCCCGTTTTTATACGTGACGTTTTCTCTTAAAACTCACATCTGTAGAGTATTTTACCGAAAAAAAAACAGAAGTTACAAAAATAACAGATTGTTCAGAAATTTTCTTTTTCGGAAGTTAGTACCTGATTTCTGAATCAAACCACATTTTTAAAACCACAAAAACTACAAGTATGACACAAAATGCACTTGAAACCAAAACTCTCGCCGAAGTAGGCGAAGACATCGGATTAGCTGAAGGTACCAAACTGGTACAAAACTTCAGAAATGCTAACCCTGAAGCAACTCCAGGTTATTACATCGGTCGCAACATTATTGACCAAATCCTGAATCAACCAGGATGTGTTGGAATCACTTTCCGCAAATGCCTTTCAGAAAATAATGAAGAGCATTTAGTTTACACTGGCGTTGATGCAGAAGGAAAAGATATTCTTTCTTATTCAGTGGTTACTAATACCGGCGACATTGAAAAATATGACGGAATCGTTGCTGATAAAATTATCATCGATTGGAGTCTTATCGGAAATGGAAAATAGTAAAAAGCTCTATTTACCTTAAGTACACACTAAAACTTAAAATATGTAGTTATATTTGAATAAATTTAACTGCAATTTTAAAAACTTTATTATATACAGGTATTTTTTCCACTTCACTACCCTTAGTGTTTTGTTTGTTATTCAAAAGAAATAATAAACAAAAATCGCTAAGGGTAATTTTTTTTTACATCCTGTATTGCGTGGCAAATGAAATAATGGGCTATTATTTACAATCCATTAAAAGTGAAAACTTTGTATGGCTGATTTACACTTTCACAATTGTAGAGTATTCATTCTTTTGCTATTTTATTTATATTATCCTGCAAAAAAATTTTATCAGGAAAACAGTTCCATTTATATGGATTGCATTTGTACTACTTGCCATCGTAGATATTATTTACATAGCAGCAAAGAAAGATTTTGATTCCTTTGCTTCAGGAATAGAATCTATCATCATTCTCTTACTCTGTATTTCGTATCTGGTCTCAGAGATAAGAGGTTCTAATTCCCTGGTAATTTATTCTACCTTCAATTTTTGGGTGGTGATAACTTTCCTTATTTATTTTTCAGGTACCTTCTTCCTTTATTTATTAACCAATAAAATGTATAAGGATCCTTCTTTTCATAAATTATACTTTATCATTAATATTTCTTTTAATATCATTAAAAATATTTTGTTGTGTGTAGCAATGACCATGAAATTGAATGAAACAGTAAACCAACAAAAAGCAGCAATTCCTGATTTAGACGACGATCTTTTTATTCAATCAAACACTAATTACCGAAGCTAAATGTTTTTTATAGAGATAAAAGATACTTTAGGTATTTCCAGCATCTTAGTCGTAGGTACACTTGGTATGTTAGTGATGGCAATAACGTTGGTTTCGGTTATTGTTTTTCACCAGCGAAGGGTGCTTAGATTTAATAGGAAGATTCAATTGATGGAAGAGGAGCGGCAGCAATTGCTTTTGCGCGCTTCTATACAATCGCAGGAAGAGGAACGGCAACGCATAGCCGCTGATCTTCATGATGATGCCGGCCCGCTTTTAGCAACAGCCAGGCTTTATTTAAATGAGAATTTAATTCACCAGGAACCGGCGGTGCAACTTCAATCAATCTTCAGCTCCAAACAAATTATTGACGATGCCATTCAGCTGATTCGAAATATTTCGCATAGTCTGTTGCCTCCTACTTTAAAGAACTTTGGACTTGAAGCAGCCTTAAAAGATCAGTTTGAAAAAATTAATGGCTCAGGCATTATTAATGCAAGCGTTCGTTTCCATGATAACAGGGAGCGCCTAAATGATGAGCAGGAGTTATTTGTTTTTCGCATTTTGCAGGAATTGGTCGCTAATATTATTAAACACAGTAGCGCGGGTTTTATTCATTTAACACAAAATGCACAAGGAAAAAATGTTTATTTTCGCATTCATCATGATGGGAAAGGCATCCTTCAACAGGATTTCGAAAAATTAGAATACCACTCCTCCGGCCTGGGCTTAAAAAATATACAGAGCAGAGTCAGGGTTTTGAATGGAAAAATACTTTTTGAAATTGACAGTACCAGGACCTACTATAAAATAACCCTTGAAATTCCGAGATAACTAAAAAAAATAAAAATTGTTGGTTTATAGATAAATATCTATTATCTTTTACATTAAGCTATTAAATATGACCCCCGAAATAATTAATGTAGCCATAGCGGACGATCACCAAATATTCAGGAAAGGCGTTATTCTTTCCTTAAAACCTTATCATAATATAAGATTTATTTTTGAAGCTGAGAACGGTGAAGAACTTATAAAAGGAGTTGAGAAAGAACAGCCGGATATCGTATTACTTGATCTGAAAATGCCCGTAAAAGATGGCATTGAAACTACTAAGTATCTTAATAAATATTTTCCCAAAGTTAGGATTTTAATACTTACCATGTTTGAAGATGAGCGATTTGTTGGTCATCTGATGGACAGCGGTGCAAATGGATATCTGCTTAAAAACACTGAACCGGCAGAAATAAAACAAGGGATCATGGATGTGATGAGCACCGGTTTTTATCTTAATAATTTTGTGAGCAGGGTTTTAATTAAAAAAAATTACTCAAAACAAAATTTTAACCCCAGTTTAAAAAGTGAAATAGTAATCAGTGAGCGGGAAAAGGAAGTGTTGTCATTAGTTTGTATGGAATTTACCGCGCAGGAAATAGCTCAAAAAATGGACATTAGCGCCAGAACTGTGGAAGCAATTAAAGATAGGCTAATGCAAAGATTCGATGTAAAAAATTCCGTGGGATTGGTGTTTTTTGCTATGAAAAATTCATTGATTGATTAAACAAAGTTTTTTATCTAAAATTCCATATCAGGTATATCACCCTCCACAATAAGTTTTCCAAGAGTTTTATTTTTTATTTCATCCACACTTACTCCTGGAGCTTTCTCTAACAATATAAATCCTTTATCAGTAACCTCAATCACTGCCAGATCCGTTACTATTTTTTTTACGCATTTGATTCCTGTCAATGGTAACTGACATTTGGTTAGCAATTTAGATTCCCCTTTAGAATTGGTATGCATCATGGCAACTATAATATTTTTTGCGCTTGCTACCAGGTCCATTGCACCTCCCATCCCTTTAACCAATTTTCCGGGAATTTTCCAACTTGCAATATCACCTGACTCACTCACTTCCATAGCTCCCAATACAGTAAGGTTTACTTTGCCAGCACGTATCATTCCAAAACTCATACCGCTATCGAAAAAAACTGACCCCGGCAATGTAGTAATTGTTTGCTTTCCAGCGTTAATCAGGTCGGCATCTTCTTCTCCCGCTAAAGGGAAAGGACCCATTCCCAACAGTCCGTTTTCTGATTGCAGTGTTACCGTTATTCCTTCAGGTATGTAATTGGCCACC
>Ga0134126_10000256_pt1 | contig 68743 bp, 67 predicted proteins | sample KB31752_FD_96881 | JGI IMG/M metagenome (GOLD analysis project Ga0134126, IMG submission 96881) | Terrestrial soil microbial communities with excess Nitrogen fertilizer from Kellogg Biological Station, Michigan, USA - KB3-175-2 | ecosystem: Environmental > Terrestrial > Soil > Unclassified ...
ACATATCTCAATTTACCCGTACAATCATAAAAGATCGGGAACTTGTGCTGCCTTAAAACAGTTTTGAAAACTTGTAACTAACTGTTATATAACAGTTTTAAATTGTCAATCGGTAAAGATGGGCATAAATTCCGGAGATGTTTTATTGGGCGATTGTTATTATCCGTCATTTTTCCTTATGGCAACACTAATAAGATTGGGCGTTGATGGCGTGTTTCCTATGCACAATGCCCGTAAATATGATTTTGATACAGGAACGTACTTAGATAAAAAAGATCATGTTTCCACGTGGGAAAAACCAGCTAGACCAACGTGGATGGAACAGGATGAATATGATTCATTCCCCGCCGCAATTTCGATTAGAGAAGTTGAAATTGAGAATAAACGTCCTGGATTTCGAGGTAAAAAAATGGTTCTGGTAACAACATTTCTAGACCCAGTGGCAGTTACTCGTGAAGCATTAACAAATCTATATGATTATCGTTGGTATGTTGAAATTTCATTGCTTAATATTAAAAACACAATGCAGATGGATATATTGCGTGGCAAAACTCCAGACATGGTACGAAAAGAAATTTGGGTACACCTGCTGGCATATAACTTAATTCGAAAAATTATGGCTCAGGCAGCATTTGTTCACGGTAAATCAACAACCGAATTAAATTTTAAACTTGCCATGCAAACAATAAAATCCTTTCAACAAAAAGGTCTGCTTAATAATGAACATGCTTATATGAAATTGTTAGATGCCATTGCTTATAAAAAAGTGGGAAATCGTAAAGGACGGCATGAGCCACGGTGCGTGAAGCGAAGACCAAAACCCTTCCCATTGCTACAACAATCTAGGGGGCTCTATAAAAATGCGGCTTAACTTAGTGCCATTACTCCAAAGACTGCTCTTCACCATTCGACCTTACATGAGCAATATAGTTATTTTTGTTCCGCCGTTTTTCATGATACAATTGCCTTACTCTTCATCATTAAGTAATTGGAAACCGTAAATATCTTTGACAACAGATTTTTTGCCTTGTTTTTCAATATTACCTCTCACACTGACAAGCTTGCCAGCTTTGTGTGCATCAATAGCTCTTTGATAATTTTCACCATTTAACTGCAAATAGATACTTCTGGCATTACTCGACAATGTATCAATAATTTTTATTTCACCACTTTCTATACTATTACTACTATCCAGACGCACTACATAGCCACATATCTCAACATTTAGCTCAGGTTCATTCTTTCTGAGCATTTGACCCGCCGATCTGAGAGCCTCTGCCGTATCTGGACGAATATTAAATTTTGTTTTAATATTCCATGACTTATTTATTGATCTTGTTGGAGCCCAATTAATATCAAAATGTGTACCATCATCACCACAAACACCAGCTATATCAGATAAGGCCTCACAGAAATTTGCATTTAATCCCAAAGGTATTGCTTCTGTAAATTGTTCAAGCTCCATCGAATTAGCTGCATCGATAGCAATAGCTGTAAGTTCTGCTAATTGTATCATTACACGGCGCTCAAATGGCTCATTCGATTTTGGGTTTAAAATATCCTCACTCATTTCAGAAACCGAAAAAATATTTTTAATTCTTGGTTGCACTGGAACATGCATACTAACAATAAAGCTACCTCTCTCAGTATGTCCTAGCCTTATTTTCTTCAAAAAATCCTCAACTTCCTTTGGATAGCGAGAGGCATAGTATGCGCGCTTTGTACTAATCGAATAGGCAGCAGCTGTTATCATATCAACACTTCTTTTTATTAAAGTTGCAGCATCAACCAAAGGAAGGCTGGGCTCTGCTCTATCCTTGTAAGCCACGACCCTAAACGTATCGCTATTGGATTGTAGTAAATCAGTAATAATACTTTCCAGTGCTCGGCCTTCACTCTGCTTTAGCGTATTAACCAGATCAATCATACGAGCAATATAATCCTTAAGTTCGGTGTCCATGGGTAATAGGATATATTCCTCAGTTCCATTAGGTAAAATTTTATGCCAAACTGTAGATTTTTTACCATCAGCATCTACCATATTCCAGCCCTTTGATTCAAGGTAACTGGTACAATGTAACGGTAAGATTTTGCTTATTATAGAACTGTCGTTAAAAGAAAAAATCATTCTTATTTCCTATATTGATCTTTTGTGTATTAATGATTTCAGAGCTTCTGGAGTAAATGTATTTCCAAGAGGTATTTTTACGGTAACATTTGCTGTATTATCAGTTTCCATACAATCTCGCAGACTAACCCAATATGCACATTTCAGCATCAATAACTGTTCTGGTGTTTGATTGATCCACTGTTCTGGGTTGTCATCTGGTAATACTAAACAAATTAGATAGCGTGGAATTGCTACATCATCACCACGCAGGTCATTGTAATTTTTAATCGGCAACGGAAAATTAATATGATCACTTTTCACATATTCTATATTTGCTGTAGATTTAATTTGTACACCGATTTGGCTAAATGGCCTGTTTGAAGCTTTTATATCCAGATCAATACTTTGATCATCAACTGACGGTTTAGCGCATGAAAACCCAGCCACGCTACAAATAGCATGTACATATGCTATGCTGAATTGTTCTTTTTGCATGTTTATATTCATTTTGCAAGCTCAATCTCAATTATAAGTATTTATTCCCAGAATTTTAACACACTAAACTTAATAAATATTATGTTTATTACTTACAAATATAAAACAGGTGTGTGTAATTTATCAGCTGAATTTATCAGCATGTCTAAATTGTCAATTTTGAATTGTGCCAGAACGTCATAAGCTAAATCCGAGAATTTATTTATAACCAAATTTTTATCGAATGGACGAGATTGTAGTAGAATATAGTCCGCGTGGAACATAGTTTATTCCCTTTGTTACTTAAAGGTTATGAACGAACGAACAGTTAAGGTTTACGAGACCTTAGCAGTTCCCTGTTTCACGCCCTATGGGCGTGAAACTGGAGATATTATAACTTAAGTGCAGAAATAGTGTAAATATTTTTTATGTTTTTTTATAAAGAAAAGAAAAAATACTTTAGCAATTCTGCCTAAAAGTGCCTTGCCTGTTTTAGAATCTGTTCAAACTCCATTCTTGTCACTTTTAATATACCTGCAATAGCTTCTAAGTCCATACCAGAATTTTGCATTACTTGTATACAATTTAACCATTTTACCCGCCCAGGGCGACACCTTCTCGTCTTGGATCAGCCACGCCGAACCAACCTCCACTTTCCACCCTGATTATTGATGTTACACCGCTTGGCATAGGTGCAACCTCTACAGACTCACCTTTTTTTTCTAATTCAGATTTTGCTGAAACTAAACCACTACCATCTTCAAGCATAAGCGGTCCGTTTGCTGCACATAAATTTGATGATGTAATTGCATCAAGAATACTAGTCCTAAAATCTAATACCTGAAGTAAGTTTTTTGCCACAAAACAGATAATCTGACTGCCACCTGGAGCGCCAGTCAATAAATATAAATTTTTTTTCTGATCAAAAACAATCACCGGTGAAATCGAAGAACGTGGGCGTTTTTTGGCCTCTACTCTATTGGCAATTGGCCGTCCTGATTTATCATTTGGTATAAAAGAAAAATCAGTTAGCTCATTATTTAAAAAGAACCCATCAACAAATATATGACTGCCAAACTGATGCTCTACCGTAACAGTGAGAGTAATTGCATTACCCATTTTATCTACTACCACCAATGATGTAGTGCCATGTTCTTTATACTTGGTATCTGGTGCATATTTTTTGTCTATACCATCTGGTATTCCGGCACTAACGGGTGTACTTAGAGCACGGTCTGAAACCAACTTAGCTCTTGATTTAATGTAATCATCATCAAGTAATCCAGAAATTGGTTGTTTAACAAATTTTGGATCGGCCAAATATTGGTTACGATCAGCAAAAGCTAATTTACTTGCTTCGGCAAAATTATATACCCAATCAAGATTATCCGGATTAGTGCCATTGTAATTATTAGAATAAATCTTTAACAATTCTAATACTGTTACTCCACCACTTGACGATGGCGGCACCGAACAAACTTGATACTTGTTTCTATACCAGGCACACACTCCATCATATTTTTGTACCGTGTAACCAGTTAGATCAGTTTTTGTATATAATTTTTGTCTGGCTTTATCATTTACAGCGTTTACTATATCATTAGCTATTTTACCAGCGTAAAATTTATTTGGATTTTTTGCAATTTGGATTAAGGTATTGGCATAATCGGTATTAAACACAATAGCACCTACTGGTTTAACTTTATCTCCATCAAAATATACAGCTTTTATCTCCTGATCATTTAGTGTATGCTTATCATTTTCCATTACTAATAAATCATGCAACCGATGCCCAATAGGAAACCCCACCGTTGCCAGATCAATTGCTGGTTGTAATAATTTAGCCCATGCCAGTTTACCCTGGTCTTTATGTAATTTATACAACAGCGCTACTTCACCCGGCACGCCAACTGATTTAGGATTTATCATTGCATCTGCAAAATCTAGTGGGACTCCTTTCTCATTTAAAAACCATCTTGGATTTGCACTTTTTGGTGCTACTTCACGCCCATCGTAAGCTGCTAATTTTTTATTTTTAGCATTGTAGGTTAACGCATATCCACCACCACCCACTCCTGATGACTGCGGCTCAGTTAAACCCAATACAAAACTGGCGGCAATAGCGGCATCTACAGCATTACCTCCCTGAGCAAGTATCATGTGAGCTGCCTGGGTAGCTGCCGGATTATTCGTAACTACCATTTGATGTTTACCGTAAACTAATGATGAGGTTTTACCAACCTCGGTTGAAGCTTCTGGCTGAATATCTGCATGAGACGCAGCCACAAAACTTGCGCAGAATGCAGTAAGCACCAAACTCAATAATTGTTTCATATTTGTACCTCAATAAAAAAACGGGCATTGCACCCATTTCTGAAAGATCTGAAAAGGTGGTAATTAACACCACCTTTTTATATATTGACATCTATTATTGGTTGATACCGTTAATAACGGATACTTTCGTTATATTTGGTGCTGGGCCAACTATTGGGGTTGGATTAACCCAGCTAGCAACAGTAGGTAGAGTTAAAGCATTGGCCGACGACAAATCCAAACCGTTACAAACAGCGCCAGAGCTGTCTTGCTGCATACTTTGCGAAACAAATAATTGTTTTACCCAGTAAGTATTACCACTAGTATCTGTTACCGCCGAACCAGTAGGTATACTGTATGCCGGAACCCATGTCGTATTGCCACCGGCACAATTCATTACCGCATTTCCATTTTGATCCAGACACGTTCCGGGAATGCCTTGTAAATTACCAAACCCCAGATACTGCAAGAAGTTAGTCGAACCTGCAGCATTGGTATATGTTAATTGTAACGGCGCAGATAATGGTAACAGGTTGCTATTACTATCTTGAATCCCAATGTAACTATTGAAGATTCCACCACTTTGCCATTGAAGGTATGACGTAATAGTCCCATTAAATAGTTGCGACATGTCTGGCGGAGTGGTACCATTGTTAGAAATCTGGTTATACTGAGCCAGTGTCAACAACGGACCCGTCATCACCATCTGCGTCATGTTACTCGATGTAATCACCGTGTTATTTGCCACGCCACTTGTACCCGTTAATACATAGTTAGCTGGATCAAAACTATAGGTTATGTAACGCGGACTGCCTTGTGGTATTGTAGGATCAAATGCCGGGTTGGCTGATGCCCACTGACCGTTCGATAGATATGGACAATTTTGAATACAATAATATGTCGTGACAGCACCTGCAGATGGTGCCAGCAAACTATTATTCCACACCAACATATTGGTAGTATTGCTTGGTGCATTATAGGTACTGCACGTTGGTGTCGGTGGCGTACCGCCACCACCTCCACCACTAAAAGTACAGCCGCTAAATAATGCCAACTGTGTATTCCCGGCACTGCCAACCCCATTAATCCATAAATTAACCGTTCCCGTTCCAGTTCCGCTAACTTGTACTGTGTTTTGGAACTGAGTCTGCCCATATGGAGTCGGCGTCTGATTTGTAGTAGCACAACCATTTTGATTACAAGTTTGAGTTCCCGTCTGACTAAAACTTTGGGCAGTACTATCCCAGACAATAGTTGCATTGGTATTAGCTCCGCCTGAAAAGGCACCTGGAGCATTGATCGGTACCCCGGACATTTGTGCCAAAGTTAAGGTTTGCGGAACATATTGACTCATCTTACCACCAGTAACCAGAAATGTACCTGGATTTCCAGCTACGCCGTTTTGGTCTGTATAGGTTAAGGGATCGCCATTATTCGGCACTACATTTCCAGGTAATGATGGACCATAATAATTTAAAAATCCCTGCATCCCATTATATGTAAATGGATAACCTGAATTACTATGACTTAACCGTGCGCCAGTACTGTCATAAACTCCATATTGGTAAACTTGTGAAGATAGATTATTCCTATTATAACAGACGTTAGCAGAACCTGTTGGGGCTACTAATAGGCCGTTAGCATTATACGTCATAGCCAGGTTTAATATTCCGGGACCACTTTGATTTGGCATATTGACCAAACCATAACCGGTGGTCGTTCCGGCCCCCACCAATGCTACCTGGCTGGTATTATTTTGCTGTGTTTGGAAAGAACTTAACTGTACAACACCATTAGCGGCAAGAGGCTGAGAACGAATATACCCCTGCATCAGAGGGGCACCACTGATATTTCCTAATGGGTAACCAGCGTATTCAAAGTCAAATTGTCCGTATGGACTGGTTGTAGTGGGTGTTTGAGTCACGCTTAGCGTTGCATTTATGTTTACCAGGCTAGGGCCGCCACCGCCACCGCCTATATTAGCGGTAATCCAAATTTTCGCAATCTGCGGTGAATTGGCATCCGCTCGTGTAGTGTCAAAAATAACATTCATCATATTCGGTGCACTGACTGTGCTAGCTCCATTAGCCTGCTGACCCTGATTGCCAGATGTTTGACACATATTCTGGTCTACCATAGCCAAATGAGGTCCCTGATTAGTGAATTGTGAAAAATTGGTGTTTTGAAGAATACACAGTATCATATTTACCTGAGCAACTGAAGCCTGCGCTATATTATTTGATTGAAGTTGGGTGACATCGCTACCATACTGCCCGGTAGTTGGTGCAGCTGCACAAATTAAAGCAATTGCACCACCACCTATACAGATCTTGCTTAGCAATTTAATTTTGGGTTGTTTTATAGTCTTCATTTTGATTCCTTAATTAACTTTAGGATTAACGGCATTTACCTGTGCAGGTGGGCATAATGAACCACTTGCACAGTTTACAGTTGCCAGTCCGGTGGAAGTAGATCCACCGCTGGAACCAGCACTGCCACCACCACTGCCACTACACGCAGCCAGAATCAGGCCGCCCATCAAAAGAATTAAAGGTATGCGAATTTTAGCTACATTATTATTTATAAAGTTTCTACTAAATCCCGCAGAAACTTCGCTTTGCTTCGTTTTCATTAAATATCTCCTTAAATAATGTATTATTTCGTTGTGCTGTGATTGTATAACAAATATTAAATTGTTTTTGATATTTCTTATATTGCGCCGCACCATTACTTGAGCAATTATGCAATAATGACAAAATAAGATGATTTAATGGAAGAAAGAATGAATCATCTTAAAAAAAGTAAATAGCATCTATTACTCTTTTTAGGATAATTGACACAGCCAGAAAAAATAGCTATGGTTGAAATTTATTATAATTAGTTATTTTATCATGGGCAGACAATGTCTGCCCAAATATTTACTAAGCTAACAGATAAGTTTACCTGCATCAACATATTGATAACCTAAATCACGCGCTACTGCGTAATAAGTCACATTACCCTGACAAATATTTAAACCTGCCTGTAAATGTCTATTTTCGGAGGTTGCTTTTTTCCACCCCTTACTGGCTAATTCTACCACAAATGGTAATGTCGCATTAGTTAATGCAAGAGTAGAGGTTTTTGCAACAGCCCCCGGCATATTAGCCACACAATAGTGAACAATGCCATCTATTACATAAGTTGGCTCCTGGTGAGTTGTGGGCATTGAAGTCTCAAAACAGCCACCCTGATCAATCGCCACATCAACTAACACACTACCGGGTTTCATTGTTTTTAGCATTGTATGCGTTACCAATTTTGGTGCTGCGGCTCCTGGAATTAAAACCGCACCAATTACCAAGTCCGCCTCCTCAATCGCCTGTTCTAAATTCATATAATTACTAAATAATGTTTTTATTCGCCCATCAAAGTAATTATCAATTTTTTTTAAAACATTCAAATTTCTATCTAAAATTGTTATGTCGGCATTTAGACCAGCAGCCATACGTGCAGCATTAATTCCAACTACACCACCACCAATTACCACAACATTAGCTGGCTTTACCCCGGGTACACCACCCAACAGTATACCGCTTCCACCTTTATGTTTTTCTAATGAATGCGCCCCTGCCTGTATTGACAATCTTCCAGCCACTTCGGACATCGGGGCTAATAACGGTAAACCACCATGGTCATCTGTAACTGTTTCATAACCAATAGCAATACAGTCTGAGTCTAATAAATCTTTAGTTTGTTCTGGATCTGGAGCTAAGTGAAGATACGTAAATAAAACCTGTCCACTTTTCAACATTTTACATTCTTCTTTTTGAAGCTCTTTGACTTTTACAATCATTTCTGCAGCAGCAAAAACATCCTTGGCATGTTTAGCTATCACAGCACCAGCCTTAATGTAAGCTTCATCATTGAAACCAATTCCTGCACCCGCATTAGTCTCAACAATAACCTTATGTCCATGACGAACTAACTCCAGGACGCCACCAGGTGTCATCCCCACTCTATATTCGTGATTTTTTATTTCTCTAGGTACGCCTATTAACATTATTAATTCCCCTCATTTTAATTAATTATCTATTTTTATATTGTGTACAAGCATCTCCAAATGCTTTAAATATCGCTAAGGAACATTGATCTAAATGTGGCTCCCATTCAAAATGCCACTGTGCTCCCAAAACAAATTTATCCTCATTTTTTAAACTAACCGCCTCAATAAGCCCATCGTCGGCTCTAGCTTCAATCTGTAGACTCGGCGCTAGTGAATCAATACCCTGATCATGTAAACTATTAACTGCCCACTTTATCTGCTTAACAATTTTAATTAGCCGACCATTTGAATCTGCGGTTACATTATGTCGCTTTCCGTATAACACATCCAGATTATCACTTTCAACATCTCTATGATCCATATAATCTGGTATACGATGCACACTCTGATGCAATGTACCACCGAGAGCAACATTAATTTCCTGAAAACCACGACAAATACCTAGAATCGGTATTCCATGTTTTATTGCACCGTTAATTAAACTGAGGCTGGTTTCATCACGGTTTTTATCAAAAAAAGAATCAGGGTTTTTTATTTCATGACCATAACAAGATGGATGCACATCTGAAGGTGATCCGGTTAATAGAAGACCGTCTATCATTTCTAGATATTCTTCAATTAAACCGTATTCACCCAGTGGAGGAATTAATATCGGTGTAACTTTGGCAAATTTAATCAATGAGTTAACATATTTAGCCAACACCAGATACGTGGTGTGCCTATCTATTAATCTCTCATCAACTACAATACCTACAATTGGTTGTTTCATAAATTTTTATTCTAAAGAATCTATTTAAAATTTTTTAACCATCATTTTAATTTTCGTATAAATAAGATTCCCGCCTGCGCGGGAATGACAGCAATCAGGATATTTTAAACAGGTTCTCAATATCTGTAATTTGTAGAATTATACTACATTTGGCGATATTATAGCTGAATATATTCATATTGCAATGCATATAAATATGAACGTAATTAGCAATGAAAAAAGCTCTACATATGTAGAGCCTTTATTCATCTTAGTCTTTTAGCAAATGACGCAGTCATGTAAGATACAAACTGCAGAGTTAAATTATAACTCTTCCCCGTGGTTAGCCAAATAATCAGCAACACCTGAAATAGACGGCTTCATTCCAGCTTTACCCTTATTCCAGCCAGCAGGACATACTTCACCATGTTCTTCCGTAAATTGCAATGCATCAACCATACGGACCATCTCATCAATGTTTCGTCCTAATGGTAAATCATTTACCACCATATGTCTTACAACACCTTTTTTGTCAATTAAAAATGAACCACGGTATGCCACTCCACCCGGTGATTCAACACCATAGCTTTGGCAAATTTCATGTTTAATATCCGCAACTAAAGTATAGGCAACTTGTCCTATACCACCTTTATCTAATGGTGTATTTTTCCATGCATTATGCGTAAAATGTGAATCTATTGAAACACCAATTACTTCAACGCCACGTTGTTTGAAATCAGCTAAACGATGATCAAATGCTATTAATTCTGATGGGCAAACAAAGGTAAAATCTAAAGGATAAAAAAACACTACAGCATATTTTCCTGCTGTGGCTTTTTTAAAATTAAAATCATCAACTATTTCACCAGTACCTTTTACTGCGGCGGCAGTAAAATCTGGAGCTTGTTGTCCAACTAATACCTGAGGAAATATAACCTCGTAATCACACGATTCATTACAGTCCATTTAAAACTCCTATATACAAAATGTTAAAATTTTTAAAGAATAGAATTACCGCCTGCGCGGGAATAAAAAGCTAACTACATAAGGTGTCTATTCTAACATTAAAACACCTTTTATGGCAAGGTAAAATCATGAACAAAAAACATGGTGGCAATATAACAAATTATTTTTTTATAAATATTGTTGTACTTTTCTTTTATGCTATGTTATAATCACGCCCAATGATGGTGAACAAATGGTTTGCTTGTATTTGAACCAGTTTGAATGCAATGAATCTGAGCCTTCTATTATTGATGATATATATATTAAAAAGGAAATCTTAACAATGAAAAAATTATTAGCAATGTTAGTTGCGGGCGTTTTCGCTGCCTCAACTTTTGCCGCTGATGCTGACAAAGCAATGCCAGCTCCTGCATCTGCAGACGCTGCAGCACCTGCTGCTTCAGCTGCTCCTGCACCAGAGCAAAAAATGGAAGCTGCTCCTGCTCCTAAAAAGTCTTCTAAAAAGAAACATCATGGCAAGAAAAAGCATAAGAAATCTTCTGCTGCTCCTGCTGCTGATGCCGCTCCTTCTTCTTCAATGTAATATAAACTTAAACGAAAGGTTTAATCATGAAAAAATTATTAGTTCTTCTATGCGCTAGCGCTGTTGTTATTTCTGCTTGTTCTTCTTCTCAAGAGCCTGTTGCTGCTAATCAAGAAGCTCCAGCTCCAATGAAACACAAGCACCACAAACATGCTTCAGGTATTAACTGCGACAAATAAATTTGCCTAGGAAAATACAATGAAGAATTTGTTAATGCTGTCGGTTGTTGCGGGTCTTGTTGTTGCAGGATGTTCATCTGAACAATCACCTGTGACTGAAGACGGCACAACCTTAGTGGTAGTTAAGCACAAAGCTGCTTCAGGTACCTCTAAACGACAACATAAGAAAAGATCTACAAGTGATATGGATGCCCCAGGCAGCTAACTCACACTGTGATCGCTTCAAAACCGAAAGCCCTTAGTGACTTTCGGTTTTTTTATTGAAAAAAATTAATTATGCAAACTTATCCTATGACCGTAAATGGGGCCAAACAATTAGAAAACGAATTAATTCGTTTAAAGGAAATTGAGCGCCCAAGTGTTATTCAAGCAATTAGTGAAGCCAGAAGTCATGGTGATCTATCTGAGAACGCTGAATATGACGCCGCCAAAGAGAAACAAGGTTTTATTGAAGGTCGAATCGCAGAGATAGAAAATAAATTAAGTTTGGCTAATATTATTGATCCTGCCAAAGTAGAAACTGATGGTAGAGTTATATTTGGTTTAAAAGTTGAACTATTTGATTTAGAAACCGAAAAAGCTGTATGCTATCAGATCGTAGGCGATGATGAAGCAGACCTGGCACTCGGCAAAATTTCAGTAAACTCACCTGTTGCCAGAAGTCTCATTGGTAAAGAAATCGGACAAGTTGTAGAAATAAAAGTACCAAACGGTATTAAAGAATATGAGATTCTTGATACTTATTTATAGAGTTACCACTTCCTGTTCTACTGTTAATTAACTACAGCCACTCCTCTAGTACCATCATTTAGTTCGATGGTTTTTAATTAAATTTCTACCTATATGATTATTTAAATTACATTCAAACCTTCATTACGGAAATTCCGGGGCTTATCCTGATTTTTCATACTTCGTTAATTTTTGCAGGAGCCTTGTTTAGCACTAGTTGCTCATGCTCTTTGCGTTTAAACTCTTCCAGCAGATTCATCATAGTATAACAAACATCATTACAGCCCATTTTGGTGGCCCCGGAAATAGTAAATACCTTATCTAAAACCGTATTTGTCTCGTACTGCTTAAACTCTTCAACAAATTGATTAACTCTTTCGACAGCTTCATCTGGATCCAGTAAATCAAGTTTATTTAGCAATAAATACCTGGGCTTATTGTATAAACCCATATCATATTTCTTTAGTTCCTGCGTTATCGCAACCGCAGATGCTACTATATCCAGACTCTCATCCGGTGGCAATATATCAACAATATGCAGTAATACTTTCGTGCGCTGTAAATGCTTTAGAAATTTATAGCCTAAGCCATAGCCATCTGACGCACCTTCGATTAATCCAGGAATATCCGCAATAACAAAACTGCGCTCATGATCAATTCTAACCACACCCAAATTTGGATGCAATGTAGTAAACGGATAATCAGCAACTTTTGGCTTAGCACTGGATACTGCACGAATAAACGTAGATTTACCTGCGTTTGGAAGTCCAAGTAAACCAATATCGGCCAATACTTTTAATTCAAGACGAAGGGTCTTATGCTCACCTAATTCTCCTGGTGTAGTCTGTTTAGGTGCCCTATTGGTTGAAGACTTAAAATGTAAATTCCCCAGCCCACCTTTGCCACCCTGGGCTACAATATACTCTTGCCCATTCTGATCCAAATCAGTAAGCGTCAGACCAGTTTCTTCATTAAATATAGTAGTACCTACTGGCACTTTCAGATATACATTCTCGCCTTTATGTCCATATTTATCTGCACCATGACCATTTTCGCCACCTTTAGCCGTATATTTTTTTACAAAACGATAGTCAACCAAGGTATTGATGTTTTCATCAGCGATCATAATAATGCTTCCGCCTCGTCCACCATCGCCACCATCCGGGCCACCACGTTCTATAAATTTCTCACGGCGAAATGAGGCAGATCCATTACCACCATCTCCAGCAATAACTTCAATTTTAGCTTCGTCAATAAATTTCATAATAACTTCTAGAAAATAAAAACCCCACTAGATAAATAGTGGGGATATAAAAAAATCAAAAATGATGTTTTTTAGTTTGCAGGAACAATACTTACCGAACTACGCTTAAATTCGCCACCAACAGAAAACAAAACTTTGCCATCTGCTTTTGCAAATAAGGTATGATCTTTACCAATTCCTACATTTTTACCTGGGTGAAACTTAGTACCGCGCTGTCTTACAATAATGCCACCAGCTAATATATCTTCACCACCAAAAACTTTAACACCTAACATTTTAGGATTGGAATCGCGTCCGTTACGCGAACTACCACCGGCTTTTTTTTGTGCCATTGATACTTACCCCTATTATTTATTTATCGCGTCAATTTGGATCTCAGTATAATTCTGACGATGTCCTTGACTCTTTTGTGAATGTTTACGTCTACGCATTTTAAAAATACGTACTTTTTTATGACGCCCAAGACCAATTACAGAGGCTGCAACACTTGCGCCATCTACCATTGGAGAACCTACAACTACATTGTCACCATCTGCTACCATTAACACTTCTGAAATGGTAATTTTGCCGCCAATGTCTGCTGGTATCACTTCTATTTTTAATTTATCGCCAACAGCAACCTTGTATTGTTTGCCGCCAGTTTTTATTACCGCATACATTATGTGCTCCTAATCTTATTAAATATTTAATGAGGGACCCATTTTACTACAAAACCAGTTGGCTTGTCAATCCATTGATCCAAGTTGACGTGATATATTTCGTCCAGCCTTCTGAATCCTCACATCAAATGAGTCAACATTTGGGCTGGTATTACTAAATAATACTAATTCCCGTCCATTTGGGGACACGCCAGCTACCATATCCCGGCTGCCTTTTGATGGACCAATACCTTGAATTAGAGCTTTTGGAGATGGCACATAGACCCAGCCACCCTTGGATTTTCCACCAACCAGATTAATATATGTAACTCCAGAACCGATATTAGATTCGGCATTACATTTTAAAGTATTTTTGATTATTATATTTTTACTGCTGGCAACGCCAACGGTTGTGGTGGAACTTTCACCATTAAAAAAACCAGCGGTAATATTTACTTGAGTATCCGAATAATTGGTGACATTGAATGTGCAATCGGACCATGATGGGAGTGCATAAAAAATGCTTAGTAATATTAGTACTGATTTCAATATTGCTCCTTAATGTTTGTATGTCAGATTGCCACGCTCCGCTCGCAATGACGGGAGGATCCGCTCGCAATGACGGACCTTGAATTTCAATATGGCTCCTTGATGTAATTGTATGCTGGCACTTTTCCCATCTCCACCCCGTCAGGCACAGCCTGCCACCCCTCAAGAGGGGAATTATTCATTGCACGTTGTTCAGGATGCAACGCCTACGGAATTTAGCCCGCAATAACTGGGCATTTTCAGGATAATAAAAATTTTTGTAAAAACTGCATATGGTTTTCAGAATATAAATATGGTGTATGGCCTGCATTTTCTACTGTAACACTTTGGGTTTTTGGGTTTATTTCTTTCATCCGATTAATTGTAGTTGGAAGTAGGATATCGGAACTGGCACCATGAATTACCAAGGTATCAAAGTTTATTTTTTTCCAAATCTCCCAAAGCTCCATGTTTTTATTCTTTAACATTGCCGGGTTTGAACCCTTACTAATATTTACATCGCGTTTTAATTCATACCGACCTTTATTATTTTTTTGAAATGATGTCAAGACATAAAAATCTTCTAATTCAGGAGGGACAGCAAAATCTTTACTAACAGCTAGTAACGACTTAGCGGCTTCTTCCAAAGTATCAAATTCTGGCTGTGTATTACTATACGCACCAATACGCTCCAAGCCCAATATTTCTACTTCAGCACCAATATCATTCAAAATCAATTTTCTTATTGGATGATTAGGTAACAACGCTATCGACATACCAATAATCCCACCCATTGAAGTGCCAATAAAATCAATATTTTCAAGCTTAAGAGTCTTTATCATATGCAAGACATCATTTACGTAAAATGGGATACTATACCCTGTCCAATTTACTAAATAATCGCTATTGCCTCGCCCAACAATATCAAGCGCAACAACATAATAACCAAGCTTTACAAAGTGCTGGGCTACAAAGTCAAAATCCCGACAATTACGGTTTAAACCGTGAACACATATCAAAGTTTTGCAACCTGCTACCTGCTTACCCCACGCCGTATACGACATTCGATACGCTTCTGTACCATTACTACACTTTATGTAATTAATTTGTGGGAATGCTTGCATGTTTATTTCCTCCAGGTATCTTTTAGACCTATTGTTTTATTGAAGACTATTTTATCTTTTGTCATCATCGGGCTTGTCCCGGGGATCAAGATTCCCGCCTGCGTGGGAATGACATTTTCTGGAACAAAATAGCCTAAACGTTCAAATTGAATCGTCCGAAGCTTATCATCACTAGATTTTGTATTATTTTGTTGGAGATTCCCGCCTGCGCGGGAATGACATCTTTCGCGGGAATGACATTCATCTCCATCTGGTAAAAACTCTTTTCCGGCTGGTTCAATATATCCGGTTACTACTTGTAGAGAATGCGGATTTAAAAACTTGGTAAAATCCTGCCCCTCAACTTTATCCGGTGCAATCTCAGTAAATAATCGGTCATATAGTCTAACCTCTGCCTCAAAGGCTAAATCACGACTCACCCAATGAATAACACCTTTGACCTTGCGTCCTTCCGGATTCTTACCTAAGGTATCATGATCTATACTACAATTTAATTGAGTTATCTTACCATCCGCATCTTTTATTATTTCATCACATTTTATCACATAACTATGACGCAACCGCACCTCGCCACCTACTCGTAAACGCTGAAAACCAGCTTCCGGGACTTCCTGAAAATCATCCACTTCAATATATATTTCTTTAGTTAGGGTACATATCCGACTACCCAATTCTGGATTTTGTGGATGAAACGCCGCTTCACGCGATAAGGATACTCCGTCAGAAAAGTTACTAAGAACGATTTTAATTGGATTTAATACTGCCATAATGCGTGGTGCCACCACTTCCAGATGTTCACGTACAGATGCTTCAAGTAATGCCAGATCCACATGATTTGGAGACTTGGATACTCCTGTGCGTTCGATAAATAGCCGTATTCCTTCTGGAGAATAACCACGTCGCCGCATACCCAATAATGTAGGCATCCGCGGATCATTCCATCCGTCAACTACGCCCATCTCCACCAATTGGTTAAGTTTGCGCTTACTTGTAACTGTATACTGCAATTCAAGTCTGGAAAACTCAATTTGGCGTGGATGACAAGATAATAAACCAGCCTTGTGCAAATGAGCTATAATCCAATCATACAAAGGTCGGTGATCTTCGAACTCAAGGGTACAGCAGGAATGGGTTATTTCCTCAAGTGCATCTGAAATACAATGGGTATAATCGTACATCGGATAAATATACCAATTATCCCCTGTTCTGATATGATGAGCACGCTTAATCCGATATATAACCGGATCACGTAAGTTCATATTCGGTGAACCCATATCAATTTTTAAGCGTAATGTTTTACTTCCATCTGGAAATTCACCATTTTTCATACTCCGAAATAAGGCTAGATTTTCTTCTTTGCTACGGCATAGTTCATTGCCTGGATCTCTATATGGACTATTTTTGCCTGGTGTAGTAAAATCACCTCTAAGTAGCCGCATTTGTTCTGGCGTTAGATCGCAGACATAAGCTAGGTCTTGTTCAATAAAATATTCAGCAAATTGATACAATTTATCAAAGTAATCTGAAGCATGTTTCACACTTCCCGACCAGGTAAAGCCAAGCCATTTAATACCTTCTTCTATGCTTCTGGCATATTCTTCGCTTTCTTTCTCCGGATTGGTATCATCAAAGCGTAAATTACACTGTCCATTAAATTCTTTAGCCAGGCCAAAATTAAGGCAAATTGCTTTGGCATGTCCAATATGTAAATAACCATTTGGTTCCGGAGGAAAACGGGTAATAATTGATTTATGCTTACCGGTGCTTAGATCTTCTTCTATAATTGTTCGAATAAAATTATTTGCTAATACTTCTGTCATTTAATACTTTACCTTAAAACTCTTTAATCAATTTAATTAATTCTGTTACTTCTGGTGTTTGGGATAATTTTTTATAATCTAACAACTTATCAAAATTATCAAAATCATACTTTATTTTTTCAACAGTAAATTTTAAATAACTTTGAAAAATCTGCTTGTCTGCTGTTTTCTCTAGTTTAGGTTCATTGGAACCACAATTTTTAACATAAGACTCAAATTGCTCAATATGCTGTTTAAATAATTTTAGCCTTTCTCCATTATTTTTAATTATAAAAGTTTCCAATGTCCCTTCATCTTCACCACAAATATAGTGACATTCTAAAGGAATGCCTTTTGCTAATTTTTTATAATTACTAAACTCCTGATCACGTTTATCATCAAGATCACAATCTTTGATAATCAATATTTTCTCTACATCAAATTGGCTATAATCAACAACGATTTTTTCGTCTAATTTAACCTCATCCTTACCAACAATACCCTTAATATGTTTTTTAAATTCATGCTTGGAACTAACCGCAATAAGTTTTTTATTATTATTCAGGGTAATACTATTTTTTGCTAATAGCCAGCTTATAAATGAAGAATCATTTGCACCTTCAACCAAAATGAGCCGTATTTTATCTAACATCTACATCTCCATCTGCAATCAAATCACTTACCTCTTTAATGCCTCTTCTAATGTATCCATCTTTAAATTTAGAGTTTAATTTAAAAATAGCACCATCTGTAAAATTGTGAATATGTGACATAAAATCAGAAGAATGAGTAGTTATAAATAATTGTACATTATACCTTTTGCATAATTCATCAATAACTCTTATTAGCTCCGGAAATTTTTTGTAATAAACTCCTACTTCAAGCTCATCTATTAAACAGATTGAATCCTCCGCAAGCATAATAGCGGTTGCAATATGTACAATGTTATTTATTCCGTCGCCTAGGTACCGTATTGGTCTCATGCGTTTACCATCATTATAACCAATAAGGTACTCAAATCCATTCGTCTCAATTGTAGTTATTTGTGCATCGAATTTCTGAACCAACTCTAAAAGTACTGGTTTTTTGTTTTGCTTAATCAGTTCATCCACCTCTGGCGGATGCTCCATAAATAACTGATTACATTTTATCAATATTATGTTAGGCAAAACAGAAGGCCTCCTATTACTTCTTATTTGATTGGTACCTATATCAATAACATGCTCCCAGGTATTTACCTTAGAATCCCATGTGGATACATACCGACAATATGGCTGCCAGTTTGCATTGTTGAAATTAACAGCATTTTGAGATAACTGTTGATCATTTAAAACGAGTGGCTGTCCTAACGTTGGTTCATAATTTTTTTCAAAAAATAATTCCAGTATCTTGTCATTGTTATATATGGCTTTAACTAAAAATTTATCTTTTGCTTCATCATAAAATAATCTGGCTATTTCATTTTGTTCGGGTCTATATGCAGCACCAGAATACTTGCGCAGACCGCAAGCTAACGAATCCTTGTCAACAAAAGCAAATAAAATCGCTTCCAAAACTGTTGATTTACCACAATTATTGTCTCCAGTAAAAATATTTATCCTGGCAAGATCATTTAATTCTATATGATCAAATAGTTTGTAATTATCAATTATTAAACTCTTTATCATTTATCTACACCTTCAATACGCATTGGGAATAATATGCCATTCATATGGTCAACTTCATGCTGCAATACTCTGGCAAAAAAATCATCTGATTCACCAGTAATAATTGCGCCAGTTATATCCTGGTATTTATAGCGAAGCTTCCTTGGTCGAATAACGTCACCACGTGTACCAGGTACTGACAAACAGCCCTCATTCAATTCAAAAACCTCATCACCAACAGCTTCGAAGCTTGGGTTTATAATTACCGTTGTCGGAAAATTGCCAGTATCTTTATAACGTAGGTTGCCATCCCCATAACCAATTACTGTAATTCTTTTAAGTACGCCTATCTGTATGGCAGCAATACCTACAGCTCCAGTTATAGAGTTTTTAGTATCTATCATATCTTTAACCACAGCATCTAGTTGTGGAGTGCCAAATTCATCTAATGCTACTTCTTTGCTTACTTGCCCTAAAAGCTCATTACCCGTAGTTAGTACTTCTTTTATCATGCTATAATATCCACCTGAAAACTTAACCCTTCATTATAACAAAGAATAGTCTCTAATAGGAAAAAGCATTGAAACTAGCATTTATCTCAGACTTACACCTAAGTCCGGACACTCCGCAAAATAATCAACTATTATTTAATTTGCTTAAATCATGGCAACATAGCCTTGATGCCTTATATATTCTGGGTGATTTTTTTGATTATTACCTGGGAGATGATGATAATAACGAATTTACTTTGAGCGTAAAGAAGGCTTTTAGTGAGTTTACAAAAAATGTTCCAATTTATTTTATTGGCGGGAATCATGACTTTGGATTAGGACATATATTCGTTCGCGAAACCGGGGTAAAAATCATTCGGGATTTAAGCACTATTGAAGTGGCTAACAACACTATTTTGCTTAGTCATGGCGATGCATTTTGTACTTTAGACATCAAATATCAACGTATGAAAAAAGTCTTGCAAAATCCACTATTAATGTATATTTTACGCAAAACACCACTATCATGGCGCTATAAACTAAAAGAAGCCCTGGAAAGCAAATCAGCTAAAGTTTTTAATACAGAGCCGAATGAGACTTATCATGTCGTTGATAGCACCATCGCCAAGATTGCCAGACAAAAACACGCTAATATAGTTATTCATGGCCATACTCATAAGCCAGGTCGTTATCTTATCAAAACAGATGATTTAACCATTGAACGCTATGAAATTCCCGATTGGGCAGATCGCAGCGGCGGCGGATACATCATGCTGGAAGATGAGAACATTCATATTCACTTCTGAAGATGCTCGGATTATGCTAAAACTGCTTTATCCGAGTATCGAATAAACTTGTTATAATTGTGTCCTAGTGTGTTCCCACATGCGTTAGGCGCTAGTTAATATCACCATTTCTCATATCTGGTATAAACGATTTTGTAGCACAGTCACTAACATTATTACCGGTCGGCTGTTCACACATGTATAAGGCCACAGCAGCACCAGTCTCTAGAAGAGCCGTAACTGCGTGTGCATCCCCACCCTTCTCATTAACAATTTATAACATAATATTTGTATTAATTTTTTTTATACAATTATAGTGGGTTTGCCACCCACGGGGCCTCCCTTTTTTGCTTGATCAAAAAAGGAAGCAAAAAAATCAAGGCCTGACGGATTTCTTAACGCCCAAAATTTACTTATTTACCTAAAACCAGTTAACTCCCTCCGGTCAGACAAAACTGGTTTTTTTACGGCAAATAAGTAAACTTTAGGCTAAAATCCTAATGGCCAACCAGGGATGCCTTGGCAAGATTTAGGAATTTTTTCATTAATTTAGCGTAAAGAACGGCAATTTGTTTGAGCGGTAGCGCGTTTTGCCGTTTAGCTAAATTAATGCAAAAATTCCGTCAAAAATCTTGTTAGGCTAGACTTCTTTGCCTACTTTCTGTGGCAATGACAGAAAGTGGGGTGCTGTGGCCACCGCCACAATAAATTTATATAAAAAATCTAAAAAAGTGACTAAATTTTAATGAGAAGATGCCCTGACATACCAACTTTCACACCAATAGTCTTACATAGTATGCAATTTTATGGTACAATATAACTGTATACCGACGATATGGATTGCCACACCCGGCTTACGCACACACGTGTGTGACGGTTTGCAATGACCGAGTATACAAATTATTGGAGAAATTGGATTTATGATAAATCATCAACACATTATTAGCTTTTTAGAACATGGCCTGATTAATTTGCCATGGTGGGGTTATCTGGCATTTACGTTTGCCATGACCCATATTACAATCATTTGCGTAACAATATTCCTACATCGCCATCAGGCGCATAGAGCACTGGATCTGCATCCTATCGCAAGTCATTTTTTCCGATTTTGGCTATGGCTGACAACTGGAACAGTTACTAAAGAATGGGTAGCTATTCATCGTAAGCATCATGCTTATTCTGATGTAAAAGGAGACCCGCATTCACCACAGGTATTTGGCATAAAAAAAGTACTAACCGAAGGCTATGAATTATACCGGGAAGAAGCAAAAAACCTGGAAACGCTAGGGAAATATGGTAATAGCACGCCAAATGACTGGATGGAACGAAATGTTTATTCCAAACATGACAAACTAGGGATACAAATAATGTTAGTAATTGATCTAGTACTATTTGGACCGATTGGTTTATCTATTTGGGCATTACAAATGGTTTTTATTCCAATTGCCGCAGCTGGTATTATTAACGGTCTTGGACATTACCTGGGTTACCGTAATTTCGCCTGTAACGACAAATCACGAAATATTTTGCCATGGGGCATAATAATTGGTGGTGAAGAGTTACATAATAACCATCATGCTTTTGGCGTAAGTGCAAAATTATCATGCAAATGGTATGAGTTTGATTATGGTTGGATGTGGATAAGAATATTGTCAGCATTTGGTCTGGCTAGAGTTAAAAGAACTATACCTATATTAGGGAAAAGTAATAAACTAATTCCAGATTATGCAACTTTGGATGCTATTGTACGCAACAGATATAATTTATCAATATTATATGCTATGGTTTTAAAACATGACTGTAAAGTTGAATTGGCTAAGCTCCAGGCAAATATAAAGAATAAGCTAAACATGCGTAAAATCAAAAAACTTTTAGTAAAAGATGAAGATATGCTTACACTAGAAGAAAAAGGCCTTATTGTTCAACTTAAAGCAAATAGTAAAGTTTTAAAACAAGTATTTAATCTTCGCCTTGAACTTACCAACCTATGGGAACGTTCCACTCTTAGCAAAGACGAGCTATTACACGCACTCCAAAATTGGTGTAAGCGCGCTGAGGAAAGCGGAATTCATAGGCTGCACGCTTTTTCAATGAGCCTTAAAACTGCCTGCTAGATTTACACAGCGTTTTGGTCATCCTCGCGCACGCGCGCGCGTGGTGGGCGGTGATCCTAGATTCCCGCCTTCGCGGGAATGACAGAAGCATGCGGAAATGACAGGGATAGTTTTAACAGGCAAATGTTCCCTTTAGGTTTATGATAAAATTACTCCTTTAAAACGTATTTAAAGGGGTAAACCATCCATGCAAAAAATAAAAGTAGCTAATCCGGTAGTCGAACTAGACGGCGATGAGATGACGCGCATTCTCTGGAAATTCATTAAAGATAAACTAATCCTGCCATATCTTGACATAGATATTAAATACTATGATTTAGGTATGGAATCACGCGATAAAACCAACGATCAAATTACTGTTGATGCTGCAAATGCAATTAAACAATACAATGTAGGAATCAAGTGCGCAACAATAACTCCAGATGAAGCCCGGGTTAAAGAATTTAATTTAAAAAAAATGTGGAAATCTCCAAATGGTACCATCCGTAACATTCTAGATGGAACAGTATTTAGAGAACCGATCGTTTGTAAAAATGTACCGCGTTTAGTGCCAAACTGGACACATCCAATCATTATTGGTCGTCATGCTCACGCTGATCAATATAAAGCTGTCGATTTTGTCACCAAAGGCCGGGGAAAACTAACTATTACATTTACTCCTGAAAATGGTAAACCAGAAACACATGACGTCTACGACTTTAATGGTGACGGTGTTGCGATGGGAATGTACAATACTGATGAATCAATCCGTGGTTTTGCTCACTCCTGTTTTAATATGGCACTAAATAAAAAATGGCCATTATATTTATCAACTAAAAACACTATTTTAAAGCAATATGATGGTAGATTTAAAGACATCTTTCAAGAAATTTATGAGAGTGATTTTAAACAAAAATTTGCAACACTGGGTATTGTCTATGAACACCGCTTAATTGATGATATGGTTGCTTCAGCCCTAAAATGGAATGGAAACTTTGTCTGGGCCTGCAAAAACTATGATGGCGACGTACAATCAGATACTGTTGCTCAAGGTTTTGGTTCCCTTGGTTTAATGACCTCAGTATTGGTTACACCAGATGGTAAAACCATGGAAGCAGAAGCTGCACACGGGACTGTAACCAGGCATTATCGTGATCATCAACAAGGTAAGAAAACCTCAACTAATCCAATTGCATCAATTTTTGCCTGGACGCGTGGTTTAGCTCATCGAGGGGTCTTGGATGATAATAAAGAATTAGTGAAATTTTCAGAAACATTGGAACTTGTGTGTGTTGAGACGGTTGAATCTGGGAAGATGACTAAGGATTTGGCGGTGTGCATTCATGGGAATAAGCTAAAAGAATCTGATTATCTTAATACTGAAGATTTTTTAGAAGCATTAAACGCTAATTTGAAACTTAAACTTGGTAACTAATTTATTTTAAGATTGGATCCCCGCCTACGCGGGGATGACATGCTTTAAAAAACGCGGTGGATTAATTCGCCGCCTAGCTCAACGTCGTTTGATTTAGCAGCATCTGCATATTTTTTGACATGCTGTATGATGGCATCGTAGTCTTTTTGGCCTAGAATGTTTCTGTTGCTGGTAAGTAATCTGGACTCAAAGCTTTGCATAACTTTTTCAGCACAATCAAAAATCTTCTCTACAGCATAATTAGGATCTTTTTGCTTATGCAAGCAAGCTGTCACTTGTAATAAATTATATGAATTAGCTGGCTTAAAGGCAGAACCATTTTCCGCACTGATTTTAAAGACCATTTGATTACCTTCAGCCAAGTGCAAAACTCCATTATTATCAATTAGACCCAGGCCGCCAAAAAATCTGAGTAAATCTGAATAAGAATAACTTTTCTGGGTAATAAGGAATAAATTTAGGTTGAGTTCAATTTTTTCTAAATATTTAACCTGGTTTTGAATCTTTAAAATCGCAGCTTCGTAATCTGATTTACAAATATGTGCTTCATTCTGCATTACGAATTTATGCAACTCATTGTAGATATTTGACAGCTGAGCCTGGGAGATAAGCCCTTCACGATCAACTAATTGCACTACCAATTTTAATGCCCGCACTACGTACTTCTCACCACGGTTATATAAAGACCATTGATTATCTTTGTCAAGAACATAAACTTTAAACGGTTTATTCGTAAATTGAGTGATTTCTGGAAGAACCTTAATTTTCTTACTTTCTTCAAAACCAATATCTACAACAAAGTCCAGCTCAGGATTTACTTCATCCGCAAATGGAAACGCTACTTTATGAATTTTTGCAAAAAATGCTTCAACACTATGTTCTGGGTGAATGATCTCTTCTACTTTTGGCATTTCTGATGATTTAGGAGTAGCAAATAATCTCTCAAGAGGAACTGATTGGGTATCATCCGGCACATGTTGTACAGATGGAATAATTTCCACCTCTTCCATATCGAATAAGGCATCCATGTGTAATGTATTTTCAGGAACAACCACATCTTTTTGTAAAATAGCATTACTCATACTTTGCTTCTGCGTATCAATCCCATCTAATGTGAAAGTTTTATTGTCTTCAATAATCACATCATGTGTCGCCTGATTAAAATTATTTTCAACCATTTTTTTAAACTTGGCTTCCTGATACAGATAATAACCAATTGTCAATAAGATTAATGCAACTACAATTGCAATAATCGTTAATTGAATTGTATCCATATTCATATTCATATAATACCTTCCTTTTTTAAAGACTCTCCACAATTTCCCGAATAAATTGGAATAATTTGCGATAATTATGCAATTTATTTTGCGCCACTTCTTTTCTTACCTGACGTATCAGACTGCGCAACTGTCCAATATCTCCAACCGTATAAGTTTCTACAAATAAATGTAACTCACTGTCACTCGCTAATAACCGCTCTCGCCATTTTTCACATTCATGTAATCTACGTACCGAGGCTGAATGCTTGCCATTTATTTCATCTAACTTTTCCTGAATGCGAATAGCGTCTGCGTTGCGCATTAATTTGCCAATATACTGACTCTGACGACGTGTCGCACCATTTGCCGTTATTTTTTGTGCCTCAAGAATTGCGGCCAATAAAGTCTCAGGTAAATCAAACTTAGCTAATTGTGCTTTGCTTAATTCAACTAGCGCCATACCCAAATACTGTAGATCTTCCATCTGGCGTTTGGCTTTGGTTTTACTCTGTTTAGCTTCAATCTCTTGAATTTCAAAATCTTCTGGCGGCATAATATTGGTTCATAATATAATCTATCAAGACATAATGTTACTATATTTTACCCCCCTCCCACAAACTAATACAAAATATAACTTTAAATTCTGGTAAAATACTCATATGCTAAGTGTTTTAATTAAATTTTTAATATGACGCTGCAGGGATTATTTTAGCACTTTTATAAATCCCCACCCCGTCAGGCATACAGACGCGTCTGTGCGCCTGCCACCCCTCCAGAGGGGAATTATAAACCTAGGTTCATTGCTATTTGTTCAGCAGGTCGCGCCTGCGGAGATTAACTCGCAATTACAGAGCACGAAATACATTAGGAGCAGGAATGGCACAGTTAGAATTTACACATACCCAGAATGATCTAAAAAATTTGGCCGATTTGATTTTAAATCGGGCAACAGCTCTTGGGGCCACCAGCGCCCAACTTGAAATTAATGAAAGTATTGAAACTGGTGTCGATGTACTAAACGGAAATATTGAAAGCGTGGAGACAAGTTACGATAGTAATATCGGATTAACCGTATATGTCGGACAAAATCGCGGCAATGTTGGCATCAGTCAGGTACCGCCTGGTGATTTGGACATGATTATAAATCAAGCTCTTGATATTGCCAAATATACCCAAGCTGATCCTATCAGTGGAATTGCCGATAGAGAAGATCTATGTACTAGTTTTACTGATAATCTACAACTATATAATCCAACATCTATTGATAATGCACTAATTATTCAGCAAGCTTTAGAATTAGAAAAAATTGGCTTGACTACCGATAAACAAGTGAACGCATCCGATGGCGCAGCAATTAGTCTTGGCAAATATAATTTTATTATTGCTAATACCAACGGACTTAACTTAGGTTATACTACTACTCGTTACAGTAAAAGCTTAAGTTTAATTGGCCAAACTAAAAAAGGTATGCAAACCGATTACTGGTATAGTAACGCACGGGACTATAATGATCTAGACAGTAATTTAGAACTGGCCACACACGCAATCTCACGCGTTAAGCGACGCCTGAGTAGCGGTAAAATTAAAAGCGGTAATTACTCGGTTATTTTTGAATCAACTATTGCCAAATCATTAATTAGTAATTTTTTTGGCGCAATAAGCGGCGGTAGTCTATATCGTCAACTCTCATTTTTAAATAATAGCTTAAATACACAAGTGTTTCCTGAATGGTTAACTATAACTGAAGATCCATTTGTTATAAAAGGAAGTTCCAGCTGCTATTTTGATAATGAGGGAGTGCGGGTGTGCCAGCGTGATTTAGTAAAGAATGGCATTGTGAATGGCTACTTGCTATCTAGCTATAGCGCACGCAAGCTGGGCATGAAAACCACTGGAAATGCTGGCGGCAATCATAATGTACAAGTTAGCTCAAATACTGTAGGCGATATTAGTGTTCTGGCCGCGGGGATGAAACGTGGCTTGGTTATTATCGAAACTATTGGGCATGGAGTAAATATGGTAACAGGGGATTACTCCGTTGGTGCCAGTGGATTATGGGTAGAAAATGGAGAGATCAAATTTTTTGTAGAAGGTTTGACTATTGCTGGGAATTTGAAGACTATTTATAAAGATATTCGTTATATTAGTAATGATTATACAAAAGGTTCCATCCTGTGCGGTTCGATGCTAGTAGATAATATTGATGTTTCGGTGTAAATAAATAGATTCCAGCCTCCGCGGGAATGACAGCCAGAGCCACTGGAATGACGATTGATCGGAAATGACAATACACTGTAATTAACAAACTCCATGTCATCCCCGCGCAGGCGTGGATCTGTCCACTTGCATGAGAATGACGCTTATAAGAAAGAGAAATAATGAAATTTGAATTTGAGTATGATGTATATAATTCAGTTAGCGAGCTAACTGTATCAGATCAGGATTTGGTAAATAAGGCTTTCAATGCTACAAAACTTTCCTATTCACCTTATTCAAAGCTTAAAATTGGAGTATGTGCCGTTACCGATAAAGGTAATATCGTTATCGGTAGCAATCAGGAAAATGGTAGCTACTCAGTTACAATTTGTGCTGAGCGAGTTTTATTGTCAGCATTATCGTCACAGTATCCAAACGAACATGTTGTTACCTTAGCCATTAGTTATCTTGACTGGAATGACAAAAGTGATCATCCAATCACCCCATGTGGTGTATGTAGGCAAGCTATACTAGAGCATCAAATACATCATAAATGTAATGTAAGAATTATTTTATCCTGCCAGAGCGGACAGACTTATATAATAAAAAAAGGCAGTGACTTATTGCCACTACCTTTTAGTATCTAATACCATTTCACAAATTTAAGTGTATAGATCCCCGGTCGCCGCGGGGGAGGACAAAGCTCAGCCTAATTAAATACTATTTTGCCATCTTTTACTTTGACTTTAATTGTTTGTCCTGGCAAATATTTTCCGGCCAAAATATCTTTAGCCAAGGGGTTTTCCAGTTCCTGCTGAATTGCCCGCTTTAAAGGTCTGGCACCATATACCGGATCAAAACCAACTTTTGACAGATGTTCTAAAGCTTCATCACTTATCTGCCACTTAATCTCTAGTTTAGCTAATCGCTTACTCAGACCAGATAACTGAACTGCTGCAATTTGTTTAATTTGCTCCTGATCCAAAGCATGAAATACTACAATTTCATCAATCCGATTTACAAACTCCGGTTTAAAATAGGTTTTAACATCGTCCATGACCATAGATTTAAGTTCAGCATAACTACTGCCAACCATGGCCTGAATCTGGCTGCTGCCTATGTTAGAAGTCATTACAACGACTGTATTTTTAAAATCTACCGTTCTACCCTGCCCATCAGTCATCCTGCCATCATCTAATACCTGTAATAAGATATTAAATACATCTGGATGCGCTTTCTCTACTTCATCAAGCAAGATTACGCAATATGGTTTACGCCTAACCTGCTCAGTCAAATAACCACCTTCTTCATAGCCTACATATCCCGGAGGAGCACCAACCAAACGTGCCACACTATGTTTTTCCATATATTCCGACATATCAATACGAATTAGATGATCTTCACTATCAAATAAAAATGAAGCCAATGCCTTACATAACTCAGTCTTACCCACACCAGTTGGGCCTAAGAATAAAAAAGAACCATATGGTTTATTTGGATCAGACAAACCAGAGCGAGAACGCCTGATTGCATCAGCCACTGCAGTTACTGCTTCATTTTGCCCAATTACCCGTTTATGTAGTGCTTCTTCAATATGCAGTAGTTTTTCACGTTCGCCTTCTAACATTTTACTTACGGGGATACCTGTGGACCTTGATACAACTTCAGCAATTTCCTCAGCACCTACTTCAGTACGCAATAACCGCAGCTTCTTAGTTTCGCCTTTTTCAGATTGCTTTAATCTGGCTTCAAGCTCAGGCATCTTTCCATACTGCAACTCTGCAGCCTTCTGGAAATCAGCTTTGCGTTTATAGTTTTCAATTTCAGCTTTTACTTTTTCCAGCTCATCACGAATACTTTGTGAGCCCTGTATCATCGCTTTTTCACTATTCCACACTTCTTCCAAATCGGCATATTCTTTACTTAATTTTCCAATTTCAGCTTCAATAATTTCCAGACGCTTTTTACTGGCTTCATCATGCTCTTTTTTTACCGCTTCACGCTCAATTTTTAGTTGGATTAACCTACGCTCCAGTTTGTCCATACTTTCTGGTTTCGAATCAATCTCCATTTTTATTTTGGCCGCAGCCTCATCAATTAGGTCAATCGCCTTATCTGGCAAAAAACGGTCTGTTATATAACGATGCGACAGTTCTGCCGCAGCAACAATTGCCGGATCCGTTATCTCTACCCCATGATGAATCTCATACTTTTCCTGTAAACCACGTAAAATAGCAATGGTATCTTCAACATTTGGTTCCTGCACCAGAACCTTTTGGAATCTGCGCTCTAATGCCGGATCTTTTTCTAAATTTTTACGGTATTCATCAAGAGTAGTAGCGCCAATACAATGTAACTCACCACGCGCCAATGCAGGTTTTAACATATTTCCGGCATCAATTGCTCCTTCAGCTTTCCCCGCTCCAACCAATGTATGAATTTCATCAATAAAAATCAGGGTACTACCCTCATCCTGAGCCAATTCATTTAGCACCGCTTTTAACCGTTCTTCAAACTCACCACGGTATTTGGCTCCAGCCAATAAAGATGCCAGGTCCAAGACCAACAGACGTTTATTTTTTAGTCCTTCCGGTACCTCACCATTGACAATACGCTGGGCTAAACCTTCAACAATAGCCGTTTTACCTACACCAGGTTCTCCAATTAATACCGGATTATTTTTAGTGCGCCGTTGTAAGACCTGAATTGTACGGCGGATTTCATCATCCCTGCCAATTACAGGATCTAATTTGCCCATACGTGCTTTTTCAGTTAAATCCAATGTGTATTTCTTTAAGGCTTCTCTTTGGTTTTCTGTTTCTGCACTGTTAACGTTCTGTCCGCCACGTAAATCCATTATTACTTTATTTACATCAGCTAATTTAGCACCACTATCTTTTAGAATCTTACCCAGTGTTCCTTTATCTTCTAATGCTGCAAGCAAGAATAACTCGGACGCGATATACTCATCATTTAGTTTGAGTGCAATTTTTTCAGTAACATTAAATAAATTATTTAAGTCTCGTGATACGTTAATTTCCCCAGCAGCCCCAGAGACTTTAGGCAAATTATTTATTGCAGTTTGCAGTGACGTTTTGATTGGCTGTATATTTATCCCAACTTTGGCCAATACACTGGCAATAGTTGAGTTTTCTTCCTCCAGCATAGCTAATAGAAGGTGTACCGGCTCAATATACGCGTTATCGTGCTTTAAAGCCATACTTTGTGCATTAGCCATAGCCGTTTGAAACTTTGTTGTTAGTTTATCGAATCTCATATCTAAACTCCAGTAATAGATTTATTTCCATGTTGTGTATATGGGTATTAATTTTAATTTTTCAATATAGCATGAAAATTACGAAAAAATAACCTCATAACCTGGTATAGGTTATAATATCATTCACAGTATAATGGAGGTTTTAACATGAAAGATAAAGAGTATTTTGCGCGTTATAAAGAATCTTTTGAAATGCTTTTTGCATCGGATTCTCATGATTACAGCTATTTAAAAAATGCAGATTTTAAATACCAGGCTGTGACGAATAATTTTCTTAAAATGTTGAATGCAAAGTCAGCCAATGATGTATTAAACAAAACATTAACCGAAGTTGCCGAATCTTTACCACCAGCGGTATCCGGATTAATTAAACAGTCCGCCGATCAAGATTGCAAGCTGCAGAATGATAAAAAACTAAAAACTTATCTCGATGTTTTGTATTGTGAAGAAAGAACTGATATTTTTCTTTCATACAAAATCCCTGTGATTAACCCAAGTACATCAAATTTTCTGGGGGTTAGAGGTCACTTAAATAAGCTGCTCCTGCCAAATGTCATTAAACTTTTATTTAAAATCCATGGAGTTAAAGGATTATTAATGGGACATAAAGTAAAAGAAGACCCATTGAAAGATTATCCACTCAACAATATGCAGCACATGGTGCTATTTATGGCTTTAAATAATTACTCGTATTCCGAAATAGCTTTGCTGCTTAGCGAGTTTGGTCATCAAATAACACCAGTCAGAGTCAATGATTACCTGGAACAATTAAAATTTATTTTTCACGTGGGAAATAAGACTCAGTTAATTGAAAAAGCAATAGGCTTAAATTTACAAACATTTCTGCCAGCAGAATTATTTAGCAAAACCACTTCTATAGAAATAAATGATGCTGAAGCCAGGATTGTTTGTGGCCATTAAACAAACAGGGACAACGCCGACTTTTACAAGCCGGCATAGCTTATGCTTTGAAGCGAACCACTAAGTAGAAAATAATGCAAATAGTTTTAAGAAAGAAACGGAGGGGATATCCCAAAAGAATAAATAACTGAACACTTATATAAGAGCAGATAAAAATAACCTTCAGACTATCTAGTCATGTAAAAGTAAAATTTATTTAACCTTATATATGCTTAATCATTAATTCTATTACTTTAACTTAATTTTATTTAACAAGCCCTGCTTTGTAATTATAATTAAACAATTCCTTTTTAAGGATATTCATTGTAGCACAATCTCTTGCGAATATGTTAAAAAGGTCCTATTTTAAAAGACATATCATGTGAATCATTTTGTCATCTTCGCGTTTGCCCCGGAGATCTAGATTCCCGCCTCCCACACGCGTGTGTTTGCGGGAATGACATACTTTGTTATAGGCGGTACCAGTCATCAACTGGCTTGCTCCACAGCGAATTAGCAAAATCAGGCCAATTACCCTTATTAAACCCAGGCGCTGTTTTCAAAATATCTTTGGCTATTGTCATGCGAAAGGCCTTCGACTCCGGACAATAATTTAGTTCCGTCCATGGTATGGCATAAAAATCACTTCCCATATGCAGAAATCCGCCTGATGACAAAACCACATAACGAACCTTACCACTGTTTTTATCCAGCACAAGTTCCTCAATTTGCCCCAATTTTTCTGTACGACTGTCAATAACGGCTCTACCGATTACTTCAACAGTGCGCACAACTTGATTAGAATGTTCTTTCATTTTATTTTCCTCCTTGATTTGTTTTAACACAAAGCAATGTCTACTGTTGTACCGCTACGTCTATAGTGGTTTCCAGCCATCGTTTACATTTTTTCTCATCTTGGTAAGCTTTAACAAATACACTTTGGGCATCATTTGGTAAACCCGGATGCGCTACTACACGCTGGTATGCTGTATTAGTATCCATTTCATTATCAAACATGGCTTTAAGTATATTAATATCTGATCCGGTAATATCTCCTATAGTCACCTTCATTTTAGCCATTGCACCATTAACAAAATCTCCATTACTTGGCATATCTGCAAGCTTGTTAGCATAAAAGCCCTTTATTTCGTTTACACGACGCTGATGACCCGATAAAAACTCTTTCATTTTAGCTTTATATTCTGGGTGAAACATCTTTTTGGCTGCTAATTGATAAGCTCCTATAACATCATATTCCAGTTCAAGTAAATCTACAACTGCATCGTTAAAATCTTGTTCTTTGCCGACTAAAGTAGTCATAATGAATCTCCTTAAAATATTACTAACTTGTGTGTAGTTGGTCTATGACTTTTGAATTGCTGTTATAACCAATAAAAATCATCAACAGGCTTGCTCCACAGCGAATTGGCAAAATCAGGCCAATTATCTTTATTAAATCCTGGCGCCGCTTTCAAGGCGTCTTTGGCTATTGTCATGCGAAAGGCCTTTTCCTCCGGACAATAATCTAGCTTTTTCCAAGGTATGGCATAAAATTCACTTCCCATTCTCAAAAGTCCACCACACGATAAAACCGCATAACGAACTTCACCACTACTCTTATCCAACACAAGGTCTTCAACCCGCCCCAATTTTTCTTTGCTTTTGTCAATAACGGCTCTACCAATTACATCGGCAGTCCGTACAACTTGGCTAGAACACTCTTTCATTTTATTTCTCCCTAAAAATTAAATTTTTTAGATCAAATTAGCATGCAAGGCTTCACATATGAACCATTTTGTCATCTTCGGAATCCACCAGAGATCCGTAATCATTGAATTTAGGAGATTCCCGCCTATGCGGGAATGACAAATGGGAAAGCCCTGAATTAGCATGGTTCATTTATCCATGCCTCACATTAGCATGTTAGCACTACCCTAGAATTTAAAGCAACCTAAGAATTTAGGGGAAAGAAAAAGGTGAATTATTTAGACGGGAAATTTATTTACTTTGGTTTCTATCATAGAAAAAACAGTTAATATGTTAACTGCTTTTTCTAGAATTATTAGCTCGGTAGTAACGATCTCAGTTGGAATAGGGATGAACCGCAAAGGCGTGCATATGGGGATCCGCATAAGTTGTCAGCATTTGATTTACTGTCCCATCATTTATAGATAAGTAAGAAGCTTTATAGCGGCTAACTTCAGCACCAAAATAATAACCATTAACATCAATGTCAACAAAGCCATTATTACCAAACCAATCACTAGAGTGACCCGCTAAAGTACCTAGCTGTGTTTTGGTAGGTAATCTCCAACCACCCGTAATTCCACATATTCCAGAATAAGGATTGTTAAAAGATTTTACCCATCCATTTGCCCCTAGAGGGGTCCCAGCGCTCCCATCCCAGCTCATACCACCCTCACTGCTAGTTGCCAGCCAAACATCCTTTGTAGTCGAATCCTTTATACATACACAAGTCCCCACGATCCCGGCAGCATCATTATTTAACTTGCAACCTGGCGGAAAATAACCCACAAAACTCGTAGCAGCTTCGCAAAGGTTGAATATAATCATACTCAAAAGTATGAATGCTATTTTTAATTGTTTCATAATATTTCTTTCTTTATAAAAACTAAATTATACAAAATATCACATTTAACTATACAGCTCAGATTGCCACGCTGCGCTCGCAATGACGGGTGGGATTGCCACGCTAACACTCGCAACGACGGAGCACAGATTGCCACGCTTGCTCTTGCAATGACGGCCTACTTTAGATTCCCGCCTTCGCGGGAATGACATAGTGTGTTTGCAATGACGTGGCTGTACCATCAATTACTTATTATCAAAGGATAAGGTGACATTATTATCGTCAACTTTTGTTAAATTCGCAAAAGTTCCATCACCCCATATAATCTGGGTCGGCACAGATGGATCTGCTTTACATCCGGCATTTGACAAACATTGTAAATTTATATCTTCTTCCTGGGGACTTATCCCTCGAGTGGGAGTAACAACATAATATTTGGAAATATTTCTAAAGTGTAATCCAAAAACGTATGTAATTCCATTTTTTTGAAAACTTAAATACACCACTTCATCTAAAATTGATGGGACTTCAGAGTCGCTCCTCATGAGCGAGTTATATACTTTGGATACAAATTGGATGGAGCTATTACTAACTGGTTCTAACAATGAACTTAAAGATGCAACACCAGAATCACTAATCAATTCTAATGGTAGTAATATTTTTTGAATACTATCGTAATATGCTGGATTTATTGATCCATATTGTTCTGGCCTTACCATTTTACCGTCTGACACAATATCTGGAGTCCTCATACTAGATTGCGCATTATCAAATGTTCTTACCGTTATAGAATTTATCTTAATTGGATACTTAGAAGTTAGATTAAAAGTAGATAAAACGACATCATTGGTATTTATCAAACTTCCCAGGATAGGAGCTGCATTCACTTTTTTATTCATAAAATCATTCGGAACTAACCCACCCAATATATTGGTTATTTTATTTCCGCCATTAGTATAATAGATACTTTTAATAAAATCTTCTCCATCAAAGCAATTTGTCACAATATACGGCCCTCCTTTTGGAGTATTTGGATTGGCATACCACTCTAACACACTTGGCTGGTTAACCATAGTTGGCTTATTCCAATTTGGGGTAAGTTGTATCTGTGGTAAATAACATTTATGCGCTATCATACTGGCACTTAAATCTGGATCAAAACCATCAAGCGGCAGGAACATCTTCGGAGTCGGACTGACTGCTCCAATTTTACCCATGTTACCAATTAAAACCTCTTTTATATTTTTTACTTTTGCATCAATAACGGTATCTACCCAAGCCAAAGCGTCTTCCCATGAGATATGAAGAACTGGGCTTCCTTCACTAAGTTGCCCGTAGTAAAAGTCTTCCATGCCGTGAGCTGCCAGCCATTTAGCATCAATACCACTCTTCGGATCGTGAAGAGCCTGTAACATGGTATTTATTTCATCCTCCAGCATCAATTTGGCCTGGTCAGCAGTAATAGAGCTCTTCGTTGTTAGGTAGTTAATAGTCAAATCACAGTTCACTCTGGTAGATATAACATCTCCAGCAATAACACTTGGATTAGAACATACAGTCTGAAGATCACCTTCTAAATCCGTTAGATCTAAAAGTAATAAACTATTAAACGCGTTTACTTGATCTGTTGTTGTCGTTATTGTCTTTGTGAAAGGTACGTTTAGTCCAAATACTACGTTAAATCCACCATGTTTTTGAACATAATCTGCCATACTTGTTGCACTTTCTGAAGGATCATAAAAAATCTCATCATAGGTAAAGGCCATACCCTGAAAACCCATAATATCTGTCTTAAAAATATTTACCTTTGTAGAAACATCTTTTAGATATATTTCTTCAGTTATTTCATCAATATCATAATTCATGACTTTCATTTCGCTATCTAGCTTATCAATTCTGGAGGACAATATATTAATGGTATCCTGAATATTCGTACCACCAGCAGCACACGCATCTGACATTACACCTTCACCAACAGAAAATAATGCTGAAAGCCCGACACCGTATCCAGGAATCATAGAAGAAAAGGCTGATAAAGCACCAAAAATTCCGTCATCCGCAGTTGCACTACAAGTACCAGGTTCATCATTTACAGAAGGCAAGGAGCCTAATTTATTGGAAGAACTAATATCTTCAATTGCAAACCTCCGCCCAACGCCATACGGCCAAAGATATCTGGCAACTACTTCATCATCAGATCCAAAAAACTTAAAGGTCAAATCCCCTTTAATTTCACCTTCATCAATTTTTATCTTGCATTTTTTGACGCAATCAAGCTGTTTTATATCAATTAATGTGCCATTATTAGATAAAACTTCAAGCCTGGTAACTTTTTTACCCGTTTCATTTCTAACGTTGAATGAAGTAGCGTCATGGATTGGATCAATGATTGTTCCATTATTGACGTTTTGTGATAACTTGCTTGAATCCTCGGCAGAACCTGACCCCGATGATGACGATGTACCACCATCACACCCATTTAACGCAAATAAACATAAAAGTCCGGACGCGCAAAGCGCGATTTTTAAATATTTCATTAGTAACACACTAAAAAATTTTATTCTAAAAAACACATGATTGTAAATCTTAACTTAACTCTACATAGATTGCCACGCTCTGCTCGCAATGACGAGGCATAGATTGCCACGCTATCGCTCGCAATGACACCAATGCATTACTAATTAAAGCAATGACAATTTAGATTCCCGTTTACCACACACGTGTGTATACGGGAATGACGTAAATAATTTGATTGAGGATAATCTCAAATAATGATAGGCTTTAGCCAAAAGGAAGGTGTGGAAGAGGTATTGTACATATGCTTTTTTGCATAAATATTTCATCAATGCTAGTTAAAACCTGACCATTAATAGTTAATAAACTATAATGGTCGTTTAATTTATAAAAGTTATTCTGTTTTATATTCATTTTAATGATTCATATAAAGTGTCAAATGTTCTACAATCGGGCCCAGTGCCAATGCCGGAATATAGGTAAGGGCTCCGACAATAAACACCACGCCAATTAAAATTCCAATAAATAATAAACCGTGCGTTGGCATAGTGCCACTCGTAACTTTAAGCCGTTTTTTAGCCGCCAGACTACCCGCAATTGCCAAAACCGGAATAATCACACCATAACGCCCAATAAACATAACCGCAGCTATCATTAGATTGTAATATGGTGTATTTGCATTTAAACCAGAAAAAGCGCTACCATTATTATTGGCACCTGAGGTAAATGCATAAAGCACTTCAGTCAACCCATGGCTACCAGGATTACTCATTCCGAGAAGACCTGGCGCTATTACTACAGATATTGCAGTCCCAACTAAAACCACAAACGGAACAATTAATATAACTATAGCTACCATCTTCATTTCGAAGCTTTCGATTTTCTTACCCAGATATTCCGGAGTACGACCAATCATAAGCCCGGCAATAAATACCGCCAATATAGCAAAAACCAGCATACCATATAAGCCACTACCTACACCACCAAAAATCACTTCAGATAATTGCATCAAAAATAATGGAACAAATCCGCCTAATGGCATTAATGAATCATGCATGGCATTAACAGCACCACATGATGCAGCAGTAGTAACTGCAGCAAACAAACCACTGCCAAAGATACCAAAGCGCACTTCTTTACCTTCCATATTACCACCGCTTTGAAAAGTATTCATATACTGATCAACTGGCAATTGTTTAAGTGATGGATTACCCTTTAATTCTGCCCACATAGCACAAATGGCAAAAATAATAAATACCACCGACATAGCTATATAAAGAGTGTAACCCTGTCTTCTATCCCCAACCATTTTGCCGAAAGTAAAGCACAATGCACCAGGAATTATTAAAATAGCCAACATTTCCAGGAAATTAGAAAGTGCATTTGGGTTTTCATACGGATGCGCTGAATTAGCATTTAAAAAACCACCACCGTTAGTACCAACCATTTTTATTGCCTCTTGAGAAGCAATCGGTCCCATAGGTAATTTTTGTGTTGTAATAACATTGGTCGTTGTTTTGCCATTTGTCGTTTGGCTAACAGTTTGCGGCTCCAATAGTTTTGCAACTTGATAATTATTAAAGTTCTGCGGTACCCCAAGTTTGATTAAAGCTATGGCAATAATAAAGCCTAAAGGCAGCAATATGTATAAAGTTACTCTAACTAAATCACGCCATACGTTACCCAAAACTTTTTGTTCCACTCCAATAAAACCACGGATTAACACCACTAAAACCGCTAAAGCAGTTGCTGCAGATAAGAAATTTTGCACTGCCAAAGATAGCATTTCCGTTAGATAACTCATTGTCGTTTCCGGAGTATAAGCCTGCCAATTAGTATTACTAACAAAACTCACTGCTGTATTTAGAGCTAGATCCCAGCTAGGTGCTCCTAGATGCTCAGGATTTAGCGGTAAGAATCCCTGAATCAACTGTAGAATAAAAATCAGTAATATGCCAAATAAATTAAACAGCATAATACCAACAGCATATTCCTTCCAGCTCATATCATTATTTACCCCGATCAATTTATATAGTGGGCGCTCAATAACAGACAAAAAATTAATGCTACCAGTAAAAATTCCAGCTATATAGCGACCAAGTGGTATTGCCAATATTGTCAGCACCACCATATAAATAGTTAAATCAATATACCCTATATTCATTATTTATACCTCAAAACTTTTCAGGAAAAAATAGCGCAATTGCCAGATAAACAAATAACGCTGCGGATATTATTCCGGATAAAATGTATAGTAAACTCATTATTTTGCTCCACTATTATCTAATGCCAGGTTAACTGCTAAAACATTAACCCGTGCCTCGCCAAAGATACCCAAAAATGGATAACTAGCATTATTATCAATCATTTCTTTTACTACAGCAGCAGTAAGCCCACGAGACACAGCAATTCTCTCTATTTGAAAATACGCTGCCGCTACGCTAATCTCCGGATCCAAGCCACTACCTGAAGCAGTCACCAGATCTACGGGTACCGGATACATTGAAGTAGCACCTAGACTTTGTACTCTCGATTTTATCGTATCAAACAGCTGTGGATTGCTAGGACCAAGATTAGACCCGCCGGATGCCATTGCATTATATGGATAATCGGTTGTTGCCGAAGGACGTGACCACAAATATTTTTGCCCGCTAAAATTCTGACCAATTAATGAAGATCCGACAATTTGCCCATTAACACTTATTAAACTGCCATTGGCTTTATCAGGAAATAATATTTGCCCAAAACCAAAAACGATAAATGGATATAAAATCCCGGTAATAATAACTAACACTATATATGTTAGCAGTGCTGATTTTAATTGTTTCATCATAACCCCTAACTAAAATGTATTAATTGTAAAATTATATCAATAAGTTTTATACCAATAAACGGCACGATAACTCCACCTAGTCCATAAATTAGAAAATTACGCCGAAGCAAACTGCTGGCAGACATTGGTCTGAATGTAACCCCTTTAAGTGCCAGTGGAATTAATACAACTATAATTAACGCATTAAAAATTACTGCCGACAAAATAGCTGATGCCGGAGTAGCTAAATGCATTACATTTAACTGGTTTAAAACTGGATAAGTTGAAGCAAATGTTGCTGGAATAATAGCAAAATATTTGGCTATATCATTAGCAATACTAAATGTTGTCAATGATCCACGCGTCATAAGCATTTGCTTACCAATCTCTACTATTTGTATCAATTTGGTTGGCGAAGAGTCCAGATCTACCATATTCGATGCTTCTTTTGCCGCCTGAGTGCCACTATTCATCGCCACGGCTACATCGGCCTGGGCAAGAGCTGGTGCATCATTGGTGCCATCACCTGTCATCGCCACCAAATTTCCCTGCTTCTGGAAATCACGAATCATGGCTAGTTTTGCTTCCGGTGTCGCTTCAGCCAGAAAATCATCAACCCCTGCTTCGGCAGAAATTGCTGCTGCAGTTAATTTATTATCCCCGGTTATCATTATTGTTTTTATTCCCATTTGCCTTAACATAGCAAACTTTGTCTTAATTCCTTCTTTGACTATATCTTTTAGCTCAATTACGCCCAAAACTTGATTGCCACTCGCAACAGCCAGTGGTGTAGAACCACGGGAAGCAACCATATCAACAATTTTTTGTGCTTCATCAGGGAATACACCATTTATGTCTTGCATATATTTTCTGATTGCATCTGCCGCACCCTTACGAATATGAACTCCGCCAAAATCTACACCAGACATACGAGTCTGTGCGGTAAAAGGAACAAATGCCATAGCGCTTTTATCTACTTCTTTTTCATTTAAACCATATTGGTGAGCTAGAAGCACTATACTTTTACCTTCCGGGGTGTCATCAGCAAGAGATGAATAAAAACACCCCTCGGCTAATACCTTTTCATCAATACCTGTTAGCGGGTAAAATTGGTTTGCCTGACGATTACCATAGGTAATTGTTCCTGTTTTATCTAACAGCAACACATCAACATCGCCTGAGGCTTCAATTGCTCTACCTGATGTAGCAATTACATTAGCCTGCATCATCCTCCCCATACCAGCTACGCCAATTGCTGACAATAAGCCGCCAATTGTGGTAGGAATCAGGCACACTAATAATGCCACTAAAATAGTTATTGTGATTGGAGTACCGCTATGATTAGCATTTACGCTATAAATTGACATAGGTAATAAAGTAACCACCACTAATAAGAATATTATAGTCAACGTTGTTAGCAATATAGTTAAGGCTATTTCATTAGGTGTTTTTTGCCGCTTTGCGCCCTCAACCATTGATATCATTCGGTCCAGAAAACTCTCTCCTGGATTAACACTAACTTTGAGAATCAACCAGTCAGACAGAATTTGGGTACCACCTGTAACCGAGCAAAAGTCTCCACCGGATTCACGAATTACTGGTGCTGATTCACCGGTAATGGCACTTTCATTTACAGAAGCGCACCCCTCTATAACTTCTCCATCACAAGGAATTATATCTCCAGCTTCAACTAAAACTATATCACCACGGCGTAAATCACTGCTAGAGACCATTTTTGGCGTAAGACCATATTTAGCCACACTTAGAGTTTTGGCTAATACGTCTTTTTTTAAGCTTTTAAGACTTTCAGCCTGAGCCTTAGAGCGCCCTTCAGCCAGACTTTCGGCAAAGTTGGCGAATATAAGCGTAAACCAAAGCCATAACGAAATATTCAGAATAAAACCAGTAGTTCCACCAGCATTATGACCAGTTAAAGAATAAAAGAATAGTCCAGCGGTAAGAATGCTGCATATATAAACGACGAACATTACCGGGTTTTTTGCCTGTGACATGGGGCTTAATTTTTTTATACTGTCTATAAGTGCAGGAATAAGCATTCTTCTATCAAGAAATGCAATTGATTGTTTTTTCATTTGTTTCAAATACCAAAATATTAATAAATATAGGAATAGTGTGGGGGAAGATCCCTGAAATGGTGGAATTTATCCGAAAGGTAGGTGTGTAAAAGTTGTTATATACAAATTTGTTTGCATAAAGTAATATTAATTATTAATTAATAGATTCCCAAAAAAACGATGGGAGTATTCTAGCATGCAGAAGAATCAGTTGTCAAATATTTTGTTTAGCCAACTCTACATTTGTACTAATAGCAACCTGAGTATAGTGTATTCGCTCCAAAGTAGTTGCTAATTGCCTTAAAACTTTATTTAATAAGATTTGTACGTCCGGGAGAAAAAATTCGACCTCATCATGCGGCTCAACCACTAATACACCACGGGAGCGTACTTTGGATGATATTGGGGTATAAAACAGATTGTTGCCCGAAAAGGTGTCGGTATTCATTCCGGCACTTTGATTATTATTAAATACCCAACTGGCAATAGCTCCATCATAGTAGCTCAAAAATGTACCAGCCTTGAATTCAAGGTCCTCATCCAAATTGGGTAAAAGCAGCATAAACTTTGAATGAAACATCTGGCGGAAATAATGTGGCAACATTTCTTCTATCTGTGAATTAACCAAGCTACCCGCCAACTGCCCGCTAAATTCATTAAATAATTCCCCTTGTTGCTGCAGCTGGCTCAACTTTGAGAGCTGAAAACGCAACCTGCCGTTTATTATACTAAACGTTAGGCCAATGATTAGCAAAGCTGCCAAAGTAAATAAATATTGAATATTGCCAACTACAAAAGAAAAGTGTGGCACAATTATAAAAAAATCATAAGACAACATGCACATAATAGCAGCTACAATTGCGGAGCCTATTCCACGCCCGCCATTGGTAACTATCATTACCAGTAAATATACCATTAATAAATTTTCATTGGATATCCACCTGGTTAAAGGATGTAATAACAATCCCAGCAAACCAAAGACAATAGTAAAATAAATAACTTTACGCCCCAATTTTGGATAATTAGTCTTTTTCTTTTGTAAAATATTATTTTGTTCATATTTGGTTTTTTTACAAATCAAATTAAAAGTTACACCTGGAATAAGTTCACTTAGCTGATTAACTAAACTTGTACTCCATAACCTGGAATACAGTGGTAATTTATACTGTGCCAGCACAATTGTATTTACATTAAATTCGCCCACACAATTAGCTATCGCCATCGCTGGGTTTGAACCTACCAGCTGAACCACTGTAGCACCTAGTTGTTTAGCTAAATCTAATAACTCAATAATTTGTTGCTTTTCTTTTAATTGTCTTGCTTCAAAATTTGGGCTTTCTACATAACCAATATACCAATTGGCATACCCCTTGTTAAAAATATTTTTTGCATGCCGAACTATTCTTTCACCCGCATATCCCGGCTCTAAGACCAAAAGTAATTTATCTGTACTCCCCCATACATTTTCAATAGCTTCCTTATTCCGATATTCCAAGACCTGTTTGTCTACTTTTTGAGCAGTTTTACGTAGGGACAGTTCTCTTAATGCAGTCAGATTACCTTTACGAAAAAAATTCTTCAATGCTTGTTCAATTTGCTCTTTTGGATATATTTTACCCTCTGATAAACGTTCGATTAATTCCTCTGGTGGAATATCAATTAAAACTACTTCATCCGCAGTTTCAATTATCTGATCAGGTACAGTTTCTGTAACCTTAATTTCCGTAATTTGGCCCACTATGTCATTCAGGGATTCAATATGTTGTATATTTAACGCAGTATATACACTAATACCAGCATTTAACAGTTCCAGAACATCCTGATAGCGCTTAATATTTCTAGATCCAACGACATTAGTATGAGCCAGCTCATCAAGAATAATAATTTTGGGCTTGCGCTTTAGTACAGCATCAATATCAAATTCTTTAAGAATATTTCCTTTATGCTCTATAACCTTTAAAGGTATATATTCTATATCCTGGGGCAATAAAGCTTCAACCCCGCTTCTGCCATGGGTTTCAATATAACCTATTACTACATCGTCACCATCGGCTTTTAGCTGGCTGGCAGCTTTTAACATCGCATAGGTTTTACCAACACCCGCGGCAGCACCTAAAAAAATCTTTAAGTGCCCTCGATTTGCACGAATATTTTCATCCTCAAGCATTTGTAATAATTTTTGAGGGTTTGGTCTATTGGGGTACATATATGCCTATTCCTTAAATAGCTGCTAAACAGGTTTCAAGATAATTAGTATAGCACTTTTATATAATACACACCGGATGAGTTTTAGATTTTTGTATATGCTATAATATTGTCCAGGTTTAAGTTAGAAAATTTTAGAGCATAGATTCCCGCCTCCGCGGGAATGACACAAGAGCGCGGGAATTACGCCTGGGTATTAGAGAAAGTTGTAATCATGACAAGTCGCTACGAGCAGCGTAATTTAGATAAATGCCAAATAGAAACACAAGCTATTCATTGCGGTAGTGAACCAGATCAACTAACTGGTGCTATGACTTCTCCAATTTATCAAACCGCAACATATGCTTTGGAAGAAGTTGCTGTTACTAAAGGATATAATTACTCACGCAGTATAAATCCGACGGTATGTGCTTTAGAAAAAAAACTCTCTGGAATAGAAAATGCACTAGGTTCGATTGCCACCCGCTCGGGACTTGCCGCCACAACTGTTTTAATTATGGCATTATTAAAACAAGGTGATCATATCATATGTACCGACGTGATTTTTGGCGGTACAATTCGCTTATTTAGTCAGGTATTTAGCAAATTTGGCATTAGTATTAGCTACGTTGATACAACAGATATTAGTAAAGTCACCGAGGCAATCCGGGATAATACACAGATGATTTTTATTGAAACCCCAGCCAATCCACTATTAAAAATAAGTGATATTAAGTCTTTAGCTGAAATTAGTAAGCTAACGGCTATCCCTTTGGTAGTTGATAATACTTTTTTAACCGCTGTCGGTCAGCGTCCGTTAGATTTAGGCGCCAGCATTGTTTTATACTCAACTACCAAATATATTGATGGACATAATTCCACAGTTGGCGGGGCATTACTTACAAATAACCAAGAATATTTGACTGCTTTTAATTTTATTCGAAATGCAATTGGTTGTATCCAGGCACCACATGATGCATGGCTTACAATGCAAGGGTTAAAAACACTGCATATTCGCATGGAACGCCATTGCCAAAACGCATTAATTATTGCAAAATATCTTGAGAAACACCCGTTGGTTAGTCATGTTATCTATCCAGGGCTGCCAAGCTTCCCCCAATATGATTTAGCCAAAACTCAGCAATTATGCTCTGGTGGCATGCTGGCTTTTGAAGTTACTGGTGGTTATAAACACGCGTTACATGTAATGAACAGTTTAAAATTATGTGCATTAGCTGAAAGCCTTGGTGCTACCGAATCATTAATTACGCATCCGGCATCAATGACACATAAAATATTAAGTGAAGAAGAACGTATTAAAATTGGTATCAGTAATGGACTTATTCGCTTATCCGTCGGCCTGGAAAACCCACAAGACATTATTAATGATTTAGAGCAAGCTTTAAAATTTATGGAATAAAAAATGCAAAAAAGCACAAAACTACTACAATTACACGGCCTCATAAACGACCCGGCACATTCAACCAGTATGCCTATTTATCAAAGTGCAACCTTTGCCGGGGCTAGTATTGATGATTTTGGCGCCTATGATTATAGCCGTAGCGGCAACCCCAACCGTGATGTCGTCGAAACAAAGCTGGCAGAGCTAGAAGATGCCAAACACGCGTTCTTATTTAATAGTGGAATTGCGGCTATTCACGTTGTATTTGAGCTACTTTGTGCAGATGATCATATTATAGTTGCCGAAGATTTATATGGCGGCACTCATCGATTGCTAAATATATTGCCGATGAAAAATATCTCTATTTCCTATGTTGATGCAACTAATGCTACAAATATAACTGCCGCAATTAATTCTAAAACTAAAATGGTATTAATTGAAACCCCATCCAATCCATTGCAAAAAATTATTAATCTGTCACAAACCAGCGAAATTTGTAAAAAACATAACTTACTACTTGCCTTGGATAATTCGCTACTCTCACCCTGGTGGCAGCAACCACTTAAATTTGGTGTTGATATCGTAGTTCATTCTGCAACCAAACATTTATCCGGACATAGCGATACTACATCTGGGGTTATCTGCACCAATAATGATGAAGTAGCCACAAAGATAAAATTTTTACAAAACGCATTGGGTGTGGCATTGGCACCTTTTGATTGTTGGTTATTATATCGCGGACTCAAAACGCTGCCACTAAGAGTAAAAGCCTCTCAGGAGAATACTCTAAAATTAGTAGAATACTTAAAAACTGAGCCAATTATTAAACAAATTTTTTATTGTGGAATAGAATCTCATCCAGGTTTTGCCGTACATAAAAGCCAATCTACTGGTTTTGGTTCAGTACTGTCAATAGATACGGGGAATACCCAATTAAGTAAAAAAATTGTTGACTTGAGTCAGTTATTTACAATTGCTGTTAGCTTTGGTAGTTTGAATAGTTTTATCAGCATGCCCGTAACTATGTCACATGCATCAGTTCCTAAAGATAAGTTAGTCGTGCCACCTAGTCTGATTCGCCTATCTATTGGGATTGAAGATGTAAATGATTTAATTGATGATTTAAAACAAGCAATTAAAGCTGCAAATATATAAATAAATGAATTGAGAACCGGCGACCCGCCGGCGGGGAATTTAACCAAACATGCACATTGAGCATGTTATGTTGCAAGAAAAACTTGAGTTTATCAGGAGTCCTATGAAAGTAATTGAACATATAAACCGTACTAAATCACCAACCTTTAGTTATGAATTATTACCACCGCTCAAGGGTGCCAGTATACAACATGTTCTTGATATTATACAACTAATTAAGCCATCTAATCCGGCCTGGATTAATGTTACCTCACATGCATCTTCTTTGGAATATACTGAAAATACACAAGGCCAGATTATTAAAAAAATTAAGAAAAAGCGCCCAGGTACCATGAGTGTATGTGGGGTAATTCAAAATAAGTTTGGTATCGATGCCGTAGCGCATGTATTATGCAAGGGGTTTTCAAAAGAAGAAACAGAAAACGCCTTAATTGAATTAAATTATCTTGGTGTAGAAAATATATTAGCTCTTTGTGGTGATAATCTAAACTATGATAAAGCATTGGGTTCAATGAATTATTATGCGAATGAATTAACAACGCAGGTAAAGAATATGCAAAGTGGTAAATTTTTGGATGATACATCGTATACCCCACTTGATTTCTGCATTGGTGTTGCGGGTTATCCGGAAAAACATTTTGCAGCACCAAATATGGATGTTGATATCAAGCATCTAAAACAAAAAATTGATGCTGGTGCTGAATATATAATCACTCAAATGTTTTTTGATAATAAAAAATATTTTGATTTTGTCGCTAAATGTCGTGAAAATGGAATTACTGTACCGATAATTCCTGGTCTGAAAGTCTTAAAAAATGTTAAGCAAATTGAAGGCCTACCTAAATTATTTTATATTGATCTACCACATGAATTGGTAAAAGCATTGCAAGACGCACCGGATAATGCAGTTGCTATTGGTAAAGAATGGACTAAAATGCAGGTTAAAGAATTAATTGCAAGCGGTATGAATAATATACATTTTTTCTTAATGAATGATGTGAAGACGGTGCTTGAAATTGTTGATGAGATCTAGTTACTGCCGAGCTACCAATTATTAACATGAACAGAAACGCATAGTTATATTCGTGAGGACTTTTACTAAAAAAGCAGCTTTATTTTATAAAGCTTAGTGCGTTTTATAGAAGATAAAGTCCTCACAGATATAATCCATCATCTTGTGCGATTGATTACTTTAGGCGTTACATTGTTAAGCGTCGTCAATTGATTTGTTCCATCTGAGGCACAACTAGTATTTTGGAATAAAATGCAGGTGCACTTTTTTAAAAAATGCTACAATTACGCCTACTACAAACAGGATTATAGTTTATTTATTTTAGCAAGCAATCAGTAAAAAATACTTATACGTAAAAATTACGTATAGATATAATACAAGAGAAAAAACATGGAAAAAGATAGATCTTATGTAAAAAAACAATTAGCAGCATACGTTAGAGGTGGAGATTTCTCTCATCCTGGTGAAACAGAGGCTATTGATGAAGTAATGAAAAACCTAGGTACTTTTAAATTTAATTCTTTATTAGACGTTGGTTCTGGGCTTGGCGGAACAGCAAAATACCTTCAGGATCATGGCTATGGAATACCAATTGGTATCGATCTTAATAAAAACAATATCGAATATGCCACAAATAAATACCCAGATATCAAATTTCATCACTGCAATGTTCTGGATTCTTTTAAACTTTTAAATCCAAAAAAATTTGATTTAATTTGCTTATTTAGCTCATTTCTTTTATTTGAACATCAGCAAGATAGTTTAATAACGCTGTCTAATTTAGCTCACAAGGATTCAAAACTAATACTGTTTGATTACACACTACTACAAAATTCAAATTTTGTTTTTATGTCCAATAAATATAACCCTATAGATCTTGATAAAATCAATGATATGCTATTTAAGGCCGGATGGGCACCAGAACAGTATATTGATATGAGTGCAAACTTTCTAAGGTGGTATACAGAATTTTCTAATAATATTAAAAATAAAAAAAATGAATTAATTAATCTGTTTGGTATAGAAGCTTATAATAATTTTTTCACAACGTACAATAATTACATGGAGCTTTACAAAATTAACGCACTTGGTGGTTGTACTATAATTGCAAAGAAATTGTAATTTGCCCTGCAGCATAATAGATAGTGGAAAATAGTCATTTTATTAATGAGGTATGATTAATGTCCTGTTTTTCTGAAGAATTCTTAAATAACATGTTGTACAGTATTAGCGCTTCAACGCACTTAAAGGATGTCAACACTGGCAAATATGTCAATTCAAACTTGATCAACAGTAAGGTTTTCGGTCTATCGCCAGCAGAAATTGTGGGTTTAACAGCTTGGGATCTAGACTCCATGATGGGAGATAATTGGGACCGTAGTTTTATTTCAACGGTTGTCGAAATAGAACAAGAAGTTATAAATCGTAAAACTTGTGGTTATCACAAACAGGCTTTTTTGACGATTAGTGGCAAAGTCAGATTACAAAATATGATAAAAATCCCAATAATTGGTAAGAAACAAAAAGTACAACAAATTTTCACCATAAGCGAAAACTTGATAACTTCGCTCCCATTAAATCAAGTTTGGGCATTGTATAAAAAATTTTATGCCAGCAATATAAAAACCGGAATAAAAAACTTTTTACTTCATACCGGAGTGCATCAAATGTTTAGCGAACTACCGACTGAATCTGAACTAGCAGTTATACTGGCAAATGCAATGCATGGGCAACCGGGAAGTAAGCATGTTGCTAAAATATTAAATTTATCCTCACGCACGATTGATACTCACATAGCACATATCAGCAATAAATTAGTTCAGGATAAAGTGTTTTTATTTTCTGGCTTAAAAGTTAATGAAGCTAACTATTAGTTTTCACTTTTCATCTTGCTCATTACAAGCAACTAAGCGGCTGAATCAAATGTGGTATTAATTGGATACATTGTATCTGGGTTAACCACTATTTCAAAATGAGAACTTTCAGCTTCAGGGCGAATCGGCAAGGTACCATCTTTTACTAATCTAATCAAATTATATCTCTCCAAACGTCTGAGCGTTCTATTTAGATTACCTTGTTTTCTTCCAGTCAAAATCTCAAGCTCCTTCATTGTTAATGGTTTTTGCTTTACTATTAAATCAATCAATTGTATATTTTCTGAGCACAACACCTCAGTACAAGACTTCATTGATGAGAACCATATTTTGGGTTCATTTTTTTTAACTTTATAGCGCCCAGCAGCAATATCAATAGTTCTCTTAATGTAATTTTCCGCGCTTATAACACCAACTCTAATAATTTTCATAATTTAATTTCCTGTCCAAAAAATTTACAATACATGTATGTTGTAATGTCTGGAAAGAATTGATCTGACATTTTCCCAGTAATAATTTAGTAACTGCTCACAATCTACAAACGTATAATCATAAATTCGATCAAATTTGTGCACATGATCCCATTCAATTTTTCTGCTTATATATTTATTCTTGGTAAACTTACCACCATGAGCATTATCCAAACCAAATATTCTAGAACTATCTGCGGTAATTCCTAACTCTCGATCATGTAAAGTTAAACTATAACTAATTCCATGTGGAATATGAATTGATGGCACAACTTCCTTAGCATCGAATTTAGTATATATCACCCCATCCTTTGCTAGGGGGAATCCGCCATTCATATCTAAAAGAACTTTTAGCCCTATAACTCTCTCTTTTGGCATGTATTTTACTTATATTTTATATCATCTGAAGATATTTTACCACAACTCAGTCGTAATTACATGTATATTTTCCAATTTGCATCCCCAAATACGTAGATTCAGTCTCTTTTGATAATCTATATATGTTAAAATTATGGTCTATATAAAAGTACGGTTATAGGAGACATGACTGTGAAAACTAAAGAATTAACTATATTTATAACTTTTGGCTTGTTTTTGGCAATGATTCCTGCCGCTAACTATACCTTATTACATTTTGGAACTAGCTGCCCAGCAGACGGACCATGCGTAGTTCCAGTTTGGTTTTATCCAGTAATTTATGCACCATCTGGTGTGTTATTTGCCGGAGCTGCATTTGTACTACGGGATATTTTACAACGTCTGTCCAGCTTATGGCTATCTATGGTTGCAGTACTATGTGGTACAGCCATCAGTTATCAATTCGTAGACCCTGGATTAGCTATTGCTGGAAGTGCTGCATATTTTTTATCGGAAATTACCGATACCTGCGTGTATACTTATTTGCAAAAATATAACTTAATCCTTGCAATATTTGTTTCAGCATGTGCTGGTTTATTAATTGATTCAATGGTTTTTTTACATATGGCATTTCATAGTTATCAATTTCTAACAGGTCAGATTATTGGTAAATTATTGGTAGTGACTTTATGTCTTCCTGTTGTACAGCTTAGCCGTAAAGTAATAAATTATTAAACTCTCCACACCGCAGAGTAGCGGGATATTTTAGAGCAGAGATTCCCGCCTGCGCGGGAATGACATGAGCGCGGGAATGACATAAAATGCGGGAATTACATAAAATGATGCAAAACGCGTGATTAAAGAAAGGTAACGATATGCTAGAACAAAGCCAGCTTGGCAAAGCATCTGAATATAAATCATCTTATAATCCACAGCTACTATTTCGCATTCCTCGCGAAATCAATCGCTCTGAATTAGGCATTGATGATAAAAACCCAGGGTTTTATGGTGTAGATGTCTGGACACATTACGAAGTCTCATGGCTAAATTTATCAGGCAAACCATGTGTAGCCATCGGCGAAATAATTTATCCGGCCAGTACTCCAAATATAATCGAATCAAAGTCAATGAAGCTTTACTTTAATAGTTTCAATGGCACTAAATTTGCAAGCGGCAATGAGGTAGTTAATACCGTAATTAAAGATTTAAGTAAATCAATTGGTGCACCAGTTGAATTTAAACTGTTACCTGTCGATACTCATGGTAGTTCGACTAAACTTGACGGTATTTGCCTGGATGATCTGGAAGTGCAATGTGATACTTATCAGCCCCATCCAGACTACCTTGTCTGCCGCAATAATTTAGTCACAGAGGAAGTATATACTAACTTGTTGAAATCTAATTGCATGATGACTCTCCAGCCAGACTGGGCTAGTGTTTATATCAAATATAGCGGAGCTCAAATTGAACATGAAGGATTGCTCAGATATATCATCTCGCTACGGAACAATAATGAATTTCACGAGCAATGTGTCGAGCGGATTTTTAATGATATTATGACAAAATGCAAGCCAGATTCATTGACTGTGTATGCCCGCTACACCAGGCGTGGTGGACTGGATATTAATCCATACCGCACCACAGAGAAAAATTTTGTAGCACCTGACAATAACCGTCTAATTCGCCAATAGGAGATCAAAATAAAAGCAGTATTAATTTTATCCGGTGGACTGGATAGCTCTACACTGGGTTACTGGCTTAAAGCCAATAATTATTCCGAACTGGTTTGCATTTCATTTAACTATGGGCAAAAACAAATCATTGAACTTAAACATGCGGCCACGATTGCCAAAAAACTGGATGCCGCACATCATATCTTGGATATATCTTTTATTAAAGACCTTCTACGCCACTCAAGTTCCAGTTTAACCAACCCCGATATTGCTGTACCTCATGGTGAGTACTCTAAAGATAATATGCAATCTACCGTTGTACCCAATCGCAACTCAATGTTGTTAACTACCGCCTGGACTTTTGCCTGCATTGAAAAAGCTGATGCGCTTGCGTATGGTGCTCATACAGGTGATCACTATCTTTATCCGGATACTCGCCCTAATTATTTAAATGCAATGAATTTGTCACTGCGCCTGGGTACCGAAAATTGCCGTAAAGAAAATATGAATCTGATTGCCCCGTTTATAAATTGGGATAAATCCGCAATTATCCAAGAAGGAGCCAGACTTGGCGTGCCATTTGAATTAACCTGGACCTGCTATGAGGGTGGTGAGCTACAATGTGGTTTATGTGGAGCATGTAGTGAACGTAAAAAAGCTTTTGTCGATGCCAAAATTTCTGACCCAGTAATTTATAAAGATTAACTATGACTAAATTTAGCGTTGTGCGTAAACACGAGATTCACACCGGGCATCGGGTTTGCGGCCACCTTGGTTGCTGTGGTAATTTGCATGGGCATTCTTATGTATTTCATTTCCACTGTTCCAGCGATACCTTGGATGATTTGGGCATGGTTGTTGACTTTGCTATAATTAAAAGCACTCTATGCCAATGGTTAGAGGATAATTATGATCACCGTATGATATTATGGAAAGATGATCCTATAGCGGAAGAATTAATACGAATAGATTCATCAGTTGTAATAGTTCCATATAACCCAACCGCCGAAAATATTGCTCATCATTTATTAACAGTAGTAGCTCCTGCGGTATTACACGGCACACAAATTAAAGTTACTAAAATAGTACTTGAAGAAACTGGAAAATGCAGTGCCAGTTGTGAATTATAAATAAATGCAAATGAACCAACAATATCCAGTAAATGAAATATTTGCAACACTCCAGGGCGAAGCAACTTTTACCGGTACACCAAGCGTATTTATTAGACTCCAAGGCTGTGATGTTGGTTGTTCATGGTGCGATACCAAACACACCTGGGATGTAAACAAAACAAATCAAATTGATCTGGTAACTTTACTTAATAAAACCCACGATAAAAATAATTGGTCGAATGCCTCAACCCAGCAAATTACTGGGTTTATCCAAACTAATTATCAGCAAATTAAACACGTAGTCATTACTGGTGGTGAACCCGCCATTTATGATCTTCGCCCATTATGTAAGGCACTTGAAGAATTGGGTAAAGATATTCAAATTGAAACCAGTGGTACCAGGGAGCTCAGAATTTCCGACAATACCTGGGTAACCTTATCCCCAAAAATTGATATGCCTGGAGGCCGGGTAGTACTTAACGAGTGTATCTCAAGAGCAGATGAAATTAAGATGCCAATTGGCAAGATGACAGATATTCAAAAATTAAAATCTTTTCTGGCAAATAATTTAGTGCCAGAAAATGTCCCAATTTGGCTACAACCTTTGTCACAAAACAAAGCTGCAACAAATTTATGTGTCCGGCAAGCTCTACTAAATAACTGGCGACTAAGCCTGCAAACACATAAATTTATTAATATCCGTTAACAACCGGCATGTCATTCCCGTGTAGACGGGAATCTGGATCCCCGCATGCGCGAGGATGACATTTGTTAATGATTAATCATATTATATATCATTGTTTGTAATTGCTCACTTGCTGCAAACTGCCCGCCAAATTCTACAGTTATATTTTTAGTTTCGTCATGGCGCACACCGCGAATAGCAATACAATGATGCTTGGCTTTAATCCCAATAGCTACATCTTCGGTACCAAGAATTTCCTGCAAGGCAAAAAAGATTTGCCGGGTTACCCGTTCTTGTACCTGTGGTCGTTTAGCAAAAAAATCAACAATTCGATTAAGTTTACTTAAGCCAATTATTCTGTCTTTTGGAATATATGCAAGATATGCATATCCTGAAATAGCCACCAAATGATGTTCACATGTCGAATGAAACGAAATAGCTTCTGAAAAAACCCCACGGTGATAACCATAGTCATTCGGGTTGGTTGTCATCTTGGGAAAGTTATTATAATCCAGTCCATAAAATAGCTCATTAATAAAAAACTTAGTGGTACGTTTTGGCGTGTCAGCAACTGATGCATCTTTTAAATCCACACCAATTACTTCCAATAACTCTGCCACTTTTTGTTGTATAAGCGCAAAATTATTTGAATTTAGTTTATCAAAGAAAACCGGGCTTTCTACCTTATTCTCAAGTAAAAGCTTATGAATAGCCATCCCTAGCTCAGGATCTTTAGAGTACATGATATGTCCAAAATTAAAATTTACAGTGCAGTATTATTACAGTTTTCGGTCAAGCTAGTACATGTTTTTAGTATTCCAGCAACTTTTTTCTGGCTTTCCAATCTGGCATGTATAAACTCATATAATTATAAAAATTACGATCATGGTTATAGTGCGTAAGGTGCGCCAATTCATGCAAGATAACATATTCAATAGCATGTATAGGCTTCTTTATTAACTCCAGATTAAGATTAATATAGCCTTTTTTAGGATTACATGAACCCCAACGGCTTTTCATCTGGCGAATAACTACTTTATTTATTGTTTTATTTATTATTTGCATATACTTTTCTAATATAGGCATAAAGTGATGTAGGGCTTGCTCTTTATACCATTTATTAATAAGAATAGATTTTTTATCCACACATGCAATATGTTCTGGAATGCTAAGCTCCAGATAACCATCGCTCAGGCTAATGCTGCTTTTGGCTGACAGCGTAATTTTTAAAGGGTATGTTTGGCCTAAAAACTTAAACTCTTCACCATGTTCGTATTTTTTAATCGGAGTTTGTTGTGTTTTAAAATATTCTAAGTGCTTGGATACCCAATCCTGACGTTTAGCAATAACCTCATCTATTGTAGATTGCGATGTCCGTATTGGGACAGTTAAAACCACCTCCAAATTCTGTTTAACCCGTATATTTATGTTTTTAACTTTTTTAAATATTATCGTTAGATTTTCTATCATAATTCTTTCGTCTGTTCCAATTAGTATTAATCTTAAGTCTGTGTAATTAAGTGGTTGACATCTGAGTGCCACTTATGGCATAATGAGGGTATGAGTTAGTAATTAATTCATAGAAGAATAGCCTGCGTGAACAGGCTACCCAGTAGCAATCGTTAACGATGCTTGTTGCTACAGGATTTCTTCGATTTTACTCGAAGCCGGATTTTGATGTTGATATGCAGACAGGCTTTTTTCATTGCTAGAAACCCAATCACTGCCAGAGTTAGCATGATTGTTCCTTTATAAAAAAAGTTAACAATACATACCGCCCCCAACAGGCGTTTTACCGCCCACCAGGGGCGATACACCGAACCTTGCTTTCGCAAGATTGCCGTAATTATACCATTTCTATACAATTTCAAAATAGAGTTAATGCTTATTTATTATTAGTTTTTTAAAAATAATATATATTGTCATATTTCATCATTTTTCATCAGAAAATATGAAATTCACGGTCTTTGATGAATTTCATCATCTTACGTGAATTTCATGCCGTAACATGAAAATACATGAAATTTAGATAAGTACTAAATTAATCAGTTATAGATTCCCGCCTACGCGGGAATGACAAATATACGGGAAGGACGTACTTACGCAGAATGAGGGCTGAAGCGTAATAGCAGTATGATATAATGAATACCTTTACTAATTACATATATACAGGAATAACCAAATGCTAAACCCATCACCAATTATTGCTAAAATTACACAAGCATTAGAAAAGCGTATTATGTTTTTTGATGGTGCAATGGGTACGGTTATTCAAAATTATAAACTGGAAGAAGCTGATTTTCGTGGTACTCGCTTTATCGACCACAAAACATCGCTCAAAGGTAATAATGAGCTACTCGTTCTTACCCGTCCGGATGTAATTAAACAAATCTATTTGGATTATCTGGAAGCTGGCAGCGATATTATTGAAACCAACACCTTCTCTGCCAATCGAATATCACAAAATGATTATAATCTGACACATCTGGTTAAAGAACTCAATATTGAAGCCGTGCGCCTGGCCAAAGAAGCCGCAGTAGAAACAATGGCCAAATATCCAGGTCGGGAATGCTATGTTGCCGGGGCAATTGGTCCAACCAATGTCACGTTATCCATTTCACCTGACGTAAATAATTCAGCCTTTAGAAGCCGGACTTTTGATGAGCTAAAAGACGTATACTATGAACAAGCCAAATGCTTAATTGATGCCGGAGTTGATTTATTACTCCCGGAAACTACTTTTGATACCCTAAATTTAAAAGCATGTATCTGTGCTATCAAACAATTAGAAGAAGAGTATGGGCAAAAATTTGCCGTAATTCTATCTGTTACCATAACCGATTTATCTGGTCGCACCCTATCCGGTCAAACTATCGAAGCTTTCTGGCACTCAATTAGTCATGCCAAACCATTAGCGGTAGGAATTAACTGTGCTCTGGGCGCACGAGATATGGTGCCATATATAACCGCTTTAGGTAAGGTAGCAGATTGTTTTATTAGCTGTTACCCTAATGCCGGATTGCCCAACCCACTAAGCGCAACCGGATACGATGAAACACCAGATATGACCGCTGATTATCTTCATGCCATGGCAACCCATGGTGGGGAAACTACGCTTAATATAGTAGGCGGTTGTTGTGGTACTACCCCTGCACATATCAATGCAATTTATAATAGTCTAAAGAATTTACCTCCCAGAAAAATACCACAAATTAAGCAAGCCACCTATTTATCCGGTTTAGAACCATTAATCATTGATACTAATTCAGAAACTAGTCGTCAGCTGTATATGGTTGGAGAACGCACTAATATAACTGGTTCACCTTTATTTTCTAAACTGATCAAAAATAATGATTTTAGCGCCGCGTTGGCGGTTGCCAGACAACAAGTAGAAAATGGAGCTAATATTATTGATATTAACTTTGATGAAGGAATGTTAGATAGTAAAGCATGCATGACAACTTTTTTAAATATGGTAGCCACAGAACCAGATATCTGTAAAGTTCCTATTATGCTTGATTCATCCAAATTTGAAGTTTTGGCGCAAGGATTAAAATTAATTCAAGGTAAAGGTATTGTAAATTCAATCTCACTCAAAGAGGGCGAAGCTGCATTCCTAGAACATGCTAAAATCGTCCAAAGTTATGGTGCCGCAGTAGTTGTCATGGCTTTTGATGAGCAGGGGCAAGCTGTAGACTTAGATAGCAAAGTCGCAATTTGTAAACGTGCCTATGATTTACTAATAAAAGAACTAGATTTCAATCCGAGTGATATTATTTTTGATCCAAATATTTTAACTATCGCAACTGGTATTGACGAACATAATGATTATGCTAAGAATTTCATCCTAGCACTAAAGGAGATTAAACGGCAATGCCCATACGCACTAACTTCTGGCGGAGTTTCTAATTTATCTTTTTCATTTCGCGGAAATAATGTAGTTCGTGAAGCAATGCATTCTGTGTTTTTATACCATGCTCTAAAGAGCGGCTTAGATATGGGAATTGTCAATGCTGGAATGCTGACTATTTATGATGATATTGATCCGGTTTTACGTGAGGCATGTGAAGCAGTAATTTGGAATACATCGCCAGATGCAACGGAAAATATGATTACATTGGCTGATGGCTATAAATCCCAAAGCGGTAAAACCGAAGAAAAGGTAGATGAGTGGCGTAATTTACCGCTGGAAGAACGGATAATTCATTCTCTGGTGAAAGGTAATGATGCGTATATAGAACTAGATACTGCCGAAGCGCATGTCAAATATATCAAGCCCTTAAACGTAATTGAACAACCGCTTATGAATGGTATGAAAGTTGTTGGTAAATTATTTGGTGAAGGTAAAATGTTTTTACCTCAGGTAGTAAAATCCGCCCGGGTTATGAAAAAAGCCGTTGCCTATTTACAGCCATTTATGGAAGAAGAAGCCTCTCGTACGGGCAATACCGATAGTCAGCCAGTATTTGTAATTGCCACCGTCAAGGGTGATGTACATGATATTGGTAAAAACATTGTGGCTCTGGTTTTGCGTTGTAATGGTTATAATGTAATAGATCTGGGTGTGATGGTTAGCTGTACCAATATTATTAAAGCAGCCAAAGAACACAATGCCTTATTTATTGGTTTAAGTGGTCTTATTACTCCATCATTGGAAGAGATGATGTATAACGTACGTGAGTTTCACAATGAAGGTATTAATGTGCCTGTCTTAATTGGTGGCGCTACTACCTCCCGATTACACACCGCGGTTAAAATCGCGCCTAATTATCCGGGAACAGTAGTACATGTAAATGATGCTTCCTTGGTCGCTGAAGTTTGTTCTAACTTATTAGGTAGCAATAAGGAACAATATAGCACACAAATTCGTGACCTGTATGCCAAACTCAAACATGAACATAGTCAGTTACAAAGCGGTGGTGAATTAGTCAGCTACAATAATGCCAATAAAAAAGCATTTAAGTCTGATTTTAGCGATATTGCCAAACCAGAAAAAACTGGGGTCAGAGTTATTGATATTGATTTAAGAATTGTTGCACAGTACATGGATTGGTCGCCATTATTTTGGGCGTGGGGTTTCAAAGGTTTATTTCCTAAAGTCTTAACGCATAAAGCTTATGGAGATGAGTGCCAAAAAATTTATGATGATGCGAAAGTTATGCTGGAAATCATGTTAAGCAGTGGCCGTTTTAAACCTAAAGCGGTTGTTGGATGGTGGCAGGCTAGCAGTATTAAAAATGACGTAATTGTATACGATGACAAACATACAGAAATTGAACGCTTATGTTTTTTACGTCAGCAAAATGCTGGAGAAATAAACTATTGTTTATCTGATTTTATTGCCCCATTGGATAGTGGTAAGCAAGATTATATCGGTGCGTTTATCGTAACCATGGGCAAAGAAGTAGAAAAAATGGCTCTTGAATATGAAAAGAATAATGATGATTATAATTCAATCATGGTAAAAGCTCTAGGAGACAGATTGGTTGAGGCAATGGCTGAGTATGTGCATAAACTTATGCGTGATGACTGTGGTTACGGTATTAATGAAAATTTAACTAATGAAGATTTGATATATGAGCGCTATCGTGGTATTCGTCCGGCACCAGGATATCCAGCATGCCCGGAGCATACCGAGAAAGCAAAAATCTGGAAGCTTTTAGACGGAGACAATACCAGTGGTGCATCTTTAACTGAAAATTTTGCTATGTATCCGCCATCTAGTGTATCTGGTTTCTACTTTAACCATCCGCAAAGTAAATATTTTGCTCTAGGTAAAATTAGCAAAGAACAAGTTGAGGATTATGCTATTCGTAAAGGAATGGACCTAGCCCAGGCGGAGAAATGGTTATCGCCTCAGCTAGGCTATATGGTTGAGTAACTTAGTTTACATACAAACGCATTTCTGATATAATATAGTTATTAAATAATGGCTATTGTGCCACAATATATATAGGATTTATAATGACAAAATATTACACTTGTGAAGAATTACTCAGTAACAATACCTTTATTCCAGTCGTGGTTTTAGATGATATAAGCAAGGCTGTGCCTTTAGCTCAGGCACTTTTAGCTGGAGGCATTAAAACTATGGAAGTAACCTTGCGTACCAAAAATGCACTAGCCATTATTGAAAAAATTGCCCATGAAGTGCCGGATATGATTGTTGGAGCCGGAACAGTGCTAAATTTTGATCAATATCATATGGCGATCAAGCATGGCTCCAAATTTATCGTATCACCTGGTTTAACTAAGGATTTAGTTGACGTATCCCGTGATTATGATGCACCATTCCTACCAGGTGCCGTGACACCAACAGAAGTAATGCTGGCCTTAGAGCATGGCTTTAACTATCTGAAATTCTTCCCAGCAGAAAATTATAATGGGGTAGGCACGCTAAAAGCCTTCGCCTCAGTATTTAGTCAGGTAAAATTCTGCCCAACTGGTGGTATTACTCCAGATAATGCAAAAAATTATTTAGCTCTTAACAATGTATTATCTGTCGGCTGCTCATTTTTAGCACCAAGTGAATTGATTAAAAATGATGATTTTGCGGCTATTACTGAAATAGCAAGTATGACCAAAGGCAAGTAGATCGCCCCGCTAGCGCTCGCGATGACGGAAAAAATATGACAGAAAATACTTTTGAAATACCTAAGGATTTATATATAGATCCGGAAGCACTACAAGTGTTTCTGGAAATGTTTGAAGGTCCGCTGGATTTGTTACTCTATCTGATCCGCAAGCAAAATTTGGATATTTTAACTATACCAATTGCCAAGATTACAACCCAATATATAAGCTATATCAATGCTATGCAAACTTTAAATATTGATTTGGCAGCTGAATATTTATTAATGGCAGCAATGCTGCTTGAGATAAAATCAAGAATGATGTTGCCTCGTCCAAAACATGCAGAAGCTGAGCATGAAGATGATCCGCGGCATGAATTAATCCAAAAACTAATTGAGTATGAAAAGATTAAGCATGTGGCTCAAAATTTAGCTGGTTTACCCCAAGCTAATCGTGATTATTTCTGGCTGGATGTTGCGATTAATGATTCAGAAACTATACAAGCTACAGTTACACTGGAAGATTTGCAAAATGCATGGCACAATGTACTACTAAAAAGCCTGGCACAAAATAGACAACATCACATAAAACGACAAGAGTTATCTGTTCGTGAACATATGAGTAATATTATAAGGGCTCTACATAATATTGGTCATTGTACATTTTTTGCTCTATTTGATGTAAATTGTGGCGTAAGTCATGTGGTGGTCAATTTTATCGCTATTTTAGAACTGGGCAAAGAAGGAATTATTACCTTGCTAATGCAAGAAAATGAAATTATTGTAAGTTTAAAACAGGTACAAAACTAATGGAAGAAAATATAGATTCCCGCCTCCGCGGGAATGACATAACTGTAGAAAAACCATATTCGGATGAGTTAGAATCACAGGTAAATGATGAAGCCGTGATTTCAAATGGTTTGAATATACCTAACTGCGATATTGATTTAACTCATATTGAAAAAATAATTGAAGTATGCTTATTGACTGCGACTGATCCAATTAGCCTAAATCAATTATCTACAACTTTTGATAATGCAATAAGCGAAGATATATTAAATGGCATCATTAATAACCTTAAATCACGCTACAGTGATAGTGGTTTGGAACTATTAACGCTAAGTAGTGGTTATAGATTTCGCTCCAAAATTGAATTTCAGCCATACTTGAATAAATTATACCAAATTAAACCACCGCGCTATTCGCGTGCAGTTATGGAAACTTTGGCCATTATTGCCTACAGGCAGCCAGTTACCCGTGGTGAAATTGAAGATATTCGCGGAGTAAGTGTAAATAGCAATAGTTTGCAAACTCTGTTAGAGCGTGGGTGGATAGAAGTGATTGGACAAAAACAAATTCCGGGACGACCAGAATTGCTGGCAACAACAACTAAATTTCTTGAAGAATTTAGTATTAGTTCATTGCAAGAGTTGCCACCGCTGCCATATATTGACACAACACAGTTTAAAGCTGAAGATGATTTGATTGAAGAATATGATAACGCTAAAGAAGAAGTAAAAGATTTACAATAATCTCAGGGCGCTTTCAAAGAGGCCGTAATTGCAATTGAAACACTCGATTTCTGGCTTTAGATGCCACGCTCCCACACGCGTGTGTTTGCTCGCAATGACAGTATGTGTGCTTCTAATGACACGTAGTCTAATAGACTATTTGATTCAGCAGCAGATTGCCACGCTTCGCTCGCAATGACGTATGAATGCTCCGCTCGCAATGACAGTAGTAACGCTTGCAATGACGATAATAGCCCTGGCATAAGTTAAATAGTTACTAATTATCCAAAATGGAAGGTATCATGAGTACTGAAAAATTATTAAAATTTCCTTGTTTATTTCCCATAAAAATAATGGGCATTAATCATCTTGATTTGGTTGCAGAAGTTGTGGCTATTGTTAGTCGTCATGCTGCACATTTTGATCCACAAAATGATATTGTCACCAAACTAAGTAAACGTGGTAACTATATGGCCGTCACAGCAACTATTATGGCAACCTCACAAGAACAATTAGACACAATCTATATTGAATTAAATAAACATAAACTGGTAAAAATAACCCTCTAATGAATATACCATTCCATATAAAGCAATTAGGTAAAAATGTAGATTACCAGACTACCTGGGCGCAAATGAAAGATTTTACCGAACAAAGAACAGACACTACACCCGATGAATTTTGGGTGTTGGAACATAATCCGGTCTACACTTTGGGACTTGCTGGTAAAGAGGAACATTTTTTACAAAAAATCACTGATATTCCAATTATTCGCACCGATCGTGGTGGACAAGTTACCTATCATGGCCCAGGTCAAATCGTTATTTACACCTTACTCAATCTTAAACGGGCTAATTTATCTATCCGAGCCCTAGTTGAACGACTTGAATTAGGAATTATTGCTTATCTAAAAAGCATTGGAATAACGGCTAATGGCAATCGTGATGCACCTGGTGTGTACGTAGACGGTAAAAAGATTGCATCAATGGGTTTAAAAGTGCGCAAAGGCTGCACCTATCATGGAATTAGCTTTAATTTTGATATGGACACTACGCCATTTGATGCTATAAATGTCTGCGGGTATTCGGGCTTGCAAGTAGTACAGTTAAGCGAATTAGTGACGGTAGATGAAAGTGTAGTTAAGAGTATCTTAACCCAGTTCATTATAGAGAGTATTTACTATAATCTCTAAGTAACTCTGGTAAAATTAGATACCTGGACTGCCACGAGTTTTTAACAAAATTCTTCTAATGATACGTAATCTAAGTGGCAGTTTTTAATTCGGCAGTAGATCGCCACTCTGCGCTCGCGATGACAGGTTGCTGCGCTCATGATGACGTTGGGTGCTACGCTTGCAATGACGTTGGGCACACCGATGGCAAGTGAACTTTATGGTACTTTTTCTAAATGTTTTCTACAGATACCATTTAATAAAAAGGTATAATACTTACAGCACTCTTAATGGATGATTGGATATATGAATAAAAAATTAGTTTTTAAAAAAATGCACGGAATTGGCAATGACTTTGTTCTAATTGATAGCCAGGAAAACCCTGACTTATTTACCAATAAGCACTTTAATTTAAAACCCAGCGAATTGGCCAAAATTGCTAACCGTAATCATGGTATCGGTTGCGATCAGATTTTGGTAGTAACACCGGCCAGTAATAAATTTGCCAATTTTGATTATCTGATTTATAATCAGGATGGCAGTTCTGCCGGATATTGCGGCAATGGCGCTCGTTGCGTGGTTAAATATTTAGCCGATAGGTACCATATTAATACCCCAATCACACTTAATACCCACGGTCGTTTAAGCAAAGGGGCTCTAACTACCAAAGGGCAAATAACAATTAATGCGGGTCAGCCAAATTTTGACCCAAAAGCATCGGGTTGCGATAAAGAAAGAAATAAATATAATGATTATACATATTTGGTTGGAAACCAAATTGTTAATTTTGGTATTGTGTCAATAGGTAATCCACATGCAATTATATCGTTAACAAATTTGAAGCAACTAAATGCAACATCAACTCTAATAAAAATTGCCGAAGCAATCCAAGCTTCTGGTTTATTCGCTCATGGCGTAAATGTCAGTTTCTTCGTGGTTATAACGCCCGAAAAAATTCAGATGCGAACCTATGAGCGTGGAGTTGGCTTTACTCTAGCCTGTGGTAGTGGCGCGTGTGCAACTGCCAGTTTTGCCATTGCTAGTAAACTATGCAATCAAAAAGTCCATGTTTCAATGCCTGGCGGTTCATTACAGATACATTGGGATATGGTATCAGAAATTGAAATGACGGGTGATGCTGCTTATGTATTTGATGGAAACATGCTTTTGTGAAACTAAGTATCGCGCTACCCGGATTACTCTGGAGTGATTCTGGGGATATCGAATATTTAGCCAAACAAATTATAACTCCAAACCTGGATAAATTAATCAAACGCTCATCTATTAGCCAGATACCATATAGTTTTAGTGATCTGGTATTTTCAAGTTATACTACTACAACTACTTCACTTGCCAAAGAGATGGCAAAAAACTTAGGCTACTCAGACTTATATCCATATTTTCTTCTGGCTGAGCCGACTTTTTTAAGAGCTGACCGTGATAGATTGTTAATTTGTGAAAGTGAATTATTACAATTAAATGATGATGAAGTTTCAATTATAATCGATAATCTTAATCATCATTTTACCGGAAGACTCCAATTATTCCCGGTTAACGCCAATTTATGGTTAATTGGACTTAATTTAGATATAAGTGATAATAAATTCTACCCAATATTGGATATTATCGGCGAGAACATTGATACCTATTTACCCAATAATTCGATTGAATTAACTAAATTACTCAATGAAATCCAAATGTTATTATTTAGTTTAGAACTAAATAAGCTGCGTAAAAGTGAAGGACTAATCCAGATAAACAGCCTGTGGCTGTGGGATAAAGAGGTTAAATCTAATTTAATTAATGGGTACTCCAACATTTTTACCAGTAGCCGAAGCATAAATAGTGCTAAAATTAAGAGTTTACCAGAATCGCTCCATGACGCATTTATAGATAATAGTTTAATTATTATTGATAATTTATATTATCCATGCTGCTATCGTGATAGTTATAGTTATTTGAATAATCTATCAATTATCGATACTCAGGTGATGGCAATACTACTATCACACATAACAAAATTTGATACTCTGGAAATATTAGTACCGGGAATCCATAAAACCCTGGTTATAACATTAAATAAAAATGATAAATATAAGCTTTGGAAAAACAGAACTTTCCACGAATTATTATTAGATAATTCTAGAAAGAGCAGTAGATGTTAACCGCTCTTTTTAGGATAATATATACTAAAGGAATAAAATGCGTTTTAACTTAAAAGATGGTTTGAAAAAATTGATGACTGCTCCTGTTGCCGACAAACCTAAAAATACTGGGCGTAAAGATGCAAAGGCTGCCGGAGAAAAACCTAAGGCTCCTACAACAGATAAGCCACAGACATCCAATAAGAGTCGCACCGCCGCAGATAGAAAAAATCCCAGCGTGGCAAATAAAGACGGTTCTACTGGTAGGAGAGGTCGGAATGCCGTGCATAAAGATGATAGTTCTACAGATAAGAGAAGCCATCACGCAGATAAAGAGCGCACTACAAATAAAAGAATTGGCTCGGCTACAGATCAAAAAGTGGATTCCCGTCTGCACGGGAATGACAAGGTGCGTGGCAATGACAAGACCCGCGGGAATGATGGCTATGAGCAGAAAAATGCCAAGCGGGTTAAATTAGTTCGCCCCAATGTGCAGCAGCAAATTACTGCCAAACGTATTCGTGAAGAACGAATTACCATTAAAGAAGATGAGACTGTTCGTCTATCTAAAGCTCTGGCAATGTCTGGAGCGGGTAGCCGTCGTCATTGTGATACCCTAATCACTGAAGGAAAGGTCTTGGTAAATGGGCAGGTTGCTACTCTTGGGCAACAAGTTCACCCACATGACAGACTTGAAGTACTTGGTCGTCCGGTAAAAATAAAATGGCAGGATCGGTTAGCTCGCATTATTATTTATCATAAACCAGAAGGCGAAATCGTATCTCGTTCTGATCCTGAGGGACGTACATCTGTATTTGATAAAATTCCATTATTAAAAAATAAACGATTTGTGCCAATTGGACGCTTAGATTTTAATACCAGCGGTCTGCTAATTTTTACCAACTCAGGCGAGCTTGCTAATCACTTTACACATCCGCGCTATGAAGTGGAACGGGAGTATTCAGTTCGGATATACGGGCAGGAACTAACCGCGGAACAAATTAAAGAGCTAAAAAACGGGATTCGTCTGGAAGATGGTTTTGCCAAACTGGATGAGATTATGAAAATTCAGGATCAGGATGATAGTAGCAAAAATCATTGGTATAAAATTATTCTTAAAGAAGGTCGAAACCGTGAGGTTCGCCGGATGTTTGAACATTATGATTTAGTAGTTAGCCGCCTAATTCGCACCCGTTTTGGTCCCATTGCCCTGCCTCCTCGCTTAAAACGCGGGCAGTTTTATGAATTGAATGAGATTGAAGTAGCCCAGATTACCCAAAAATTTGGGTTAAATCTAGCTGGTGGCACTTAGCATGATGTGTCCTTTCATAAACTAATACTACTTACACACATACTTACGGAATTTTAGATGCAATCCCGTATGGATATACACCTATTGCCTTACATTGCTGTAAAACAGGCATTTTTCTACACCATGCGCGATTAAAGAGTACGGTTTATTTTATTTAGCAACTTATTTAAGCCACGCCTCAATTCATTTGTAATTATTCAACTTATTACCATAACATTAAAAACAGTGTAAAATAGCGGAAGTTATAAATATACAATCTTGAGTACAGTATAAACCCATATACCCAACCATACTTCCAGAGGAATGATACAAATGGCAATAAAATCAGATAAATGGATACGTAAAATGGCTAAATCATACGGTATGATTGAACCATTTGAAGAAAATCAAATTCGTACACAAAACGGACAAAAAGTAATATCTTATGGTACATCTAGTTATGGCTATGATATTCGTTGTGCCAATGAATTTAAAATTTTTACAAATATCAATAGCACCATAGTTGATCCAAAAAACTTTGACCCAAAAAACTTCGTTGAAGTAAATGCCGATTCTTGTATTATTCCACCTAATTCTTTTGCTTTAGCCCGGACGGTTGAATATTTTCGGATTCCACGCAACGTTCTGACTATTTGTTTAGGTAAATCAACTTATGCCCGCTGCGGAATAATTGTAAATGTTACCCCATTTGAACCAGAATGGGAGGGTTATGTTACTCTCGAATTTAGTAACACCACCCCGCTACCTGCCAAAATCTACGCCAATGAAGGTGTTGCTCAAGTTCTCTTCTTTGAGTCGGATGAAGAATGCGATATTTCGTATAAGGATCGTGGTGGCAAATATATGGGCCAAGTAGGCGTTACACTGCCAAAGGCATAATAAGTGATTAAAAATTTTTTAGCTTGTTGTTTGCTCCTTAATGCCAGCTTTGGTCTTAATGTAACAATTCCAGATACACTAAAATCTAATTTATCGGTAAGCATTATTGATGCTGATACGGCAGATCCTATTTATAGTTATTATGCCACAACTCCTCGTTTAGTCGCCTCAAACGTAAAATTATTTACTACTATCTTTGGTCTTACATATTTGGGACCAGATTTTCATTGGCATACCCAGCTAAAATATGACGGTAATATTCGAAATCATACATTATATGGTAATGTATATATTCAAGGCGGCGGCGATCCAACATTAGATAACGCAGCAATATATGAAATAATTGCTCACCTAAAACAGCTGGGTGTAAACACAATAACCGGTGATGTTATTTTAGATAGCAGCCTGTTTAATAATCAGCCGACTTATTCAATGCTACAAACTAATCAATATGATGCAGATAAAATCCCACCCAGTGGTTTGATTATAAATGGTAATCGAGCTAATTTTACTATTCATGTTAATGCAAGTGCAGTCAATATTAGTCATAGCCTATATAATATCAAAGTTATTAATCAGCTAAAGCTGGATTCAGCTGCTACTAGCTGTGATATGGATGATACTGTCAGTATAAATTTTCGTGATAATGTAGCAACTCTAAGTGGCAGCGTTAGCCAACTCTGCGATAATGTTAGTACCAGCTTTACTTTACTTTCAAATTTTAACTATAATAAGATGGTCATGACTCAGGTACTTAAAGATTTTAATATTAAAATAGATGGTAATCTTGAAAATAACCGTACACCAAAAACTGCCAAATTAATTTATGATCATAGCTCACAAGCTCTTGCACATATAATCTATGATATGAATAAAACCAGTAATAATCTGTACGCTGAAACTGTTATATCGACTGTTGGTGCATATAAAACTGCAAATGAACAAACTTTCAATAATGGGGCAAAGCTATATTATAAATTTTTGCAAAATAATAATTTACTTAATACAAAGTTTAAATTGGAAAATGGGGCTGGTTTATCACGTTATGAATTTTTCACCGCAGAAGAAGTTGCTCATTTACTCTATATGGTAAATGACTCACCGATTATGGGTCCAATTCTGGAGGCTTCACTGCCAATTGCGGCACATGAAGGCAGCTTACAGAAGAAATTTACCGCCTTCCCCGGCAGATTTATGGCTAAAACCGGCACCCTAAACGATACCAGAGCATATTCAGGATATTTCTATAGCAAATCCGGAAATAAGTATATTGCAGTTTTTATTGCCAATAATCTGGTAAATCAGGAACAAAAGATGCATATGCAGAATTTTATTGAACAAGTACTGGGACAGCTGGATGGCGTGACACATGATTAATAATTATTATTGCAAAATCTTTTTATTAGCAAGCCAAATTCAATTATTATTTACATAAATTTGTTTGCCACTTTACCTTGATGCAAAGTGGCGCAAAGATCAATCCCTAACAATATGCTTCTTCCTATCTAATGGCTGTGTAAATTTTTACAAACATTACAGTAATTCCCCATAAAACTTAAGATATAGTAAAATCAAAGCTTACGGTAAAAGTCTAAAAACTATTTTTCGTAGGTTTTGATATGAAACATGAACGTAAGCAGCTATCGATGGATAACCT
>Ga0134126_10000257_pt1 | contig 68646 bp, 66 predicted proteins | sample KB31752_FD_96881 | JGI IMG/M metagenome (GOLD analysis project Ga0134126, IMG submission 96881) | Terrestrial soil microbial communities with excess Nitrogen fertilizer from Kellogg Biological Station, Michigan, USA - KB3-175-2 | ecosystem: Environmental > Terrestrial > Soil > Unclassified ...
CGATGCGTATTCGTAGCTCCGACAGCGATGCAATTCCGCATTGGTAGCACCGACGGTGTGGCGCGCCGCGCCTCACTCACTCTCGCGCACGGAACCGTCGAGACGCCCGCCTTCATGCCGGTGGGCACCTACGGAACCGTGAAGACGATGAGCCCCGCGGAGCTGATGGAGCTCGGCGCGCGGGTCGTGCTCGGCAACACCTTTCACCTGTGGCTGCGCCCCGGGCTCGCGGTGATCGAGAAGTTCGGCGGCCTGCATCGCTTCATGGCGTGGGAGCGGCCGATCCTCACCGATTCGGGCGGCTTCCAGGTCTTCAGCCTCGGCGCGCTGCGCAAGGTGAGCGAGGAGGGCGTCGCGTTCCAGTCGCCGGTGAACGGCGATCGCCTGTTCCTCACGCCCGAGGAAGCGATGCGCATCCAGCGTGTGCTCGACTCCGACATCGCGATGGCGTTCGACGAGTGCACGGGCTACCCGGCGACGCGCGAGCAGGCCGCCGAATCGATGCATCTCTCGATGCGCTGGGCGGCGCGCTCGAGGAAGGCGCACGACGGGAATGGCAACGCGATCTTCGGCATCGTGCAGGGCGGCATGTACGAGGACCTGCGCGACGAATCGACCGGCGCGCTCGCGGCGATCGGCTTCGACGGCTATGCGCTGGGCGGCGTCTCCGTGGGCGAGCCGAAGGAAGACATGCGGCGCATCGTCGCGCATTCGGCGCCGCGGCTCCCGGCAAGCGCGCCGCGCTATCTCATGGGCGTCGGCACGCCCGAGGACATCGTCGATGCCGTCGCGAACGGCGTCGACCTGTTCGACTGCGTGCTGCCCACGAGGAACGCGCGCAACGGCTGGCTCTTCACGAGCCGCGGCGACGTGAAGATCCGCAACGCCCGCCATCGCGACGACACCGGCCCGCTCGACCCGTCGTGCGCGTGCTACACCTGCCGCCACTTCAGCCGCGCCTACCTCCACCACCTCGACCGCGCCGGCGAGATGCTCGGCCCGCGCCTCAATACGATCCACAACCTGCACTACTACCTGGGCCTCATGGAGGGCCTGCGCGGGGCGATCGCGGCCGGAAAACTCGCCGATTTCCGCAGGCTCTTCGAGAGCGAGCGCATGATAGAATCGCAGACTGGCTAAGCGGTCGAAATTCCAACCGCGTCAACCCTTTCCGCTCGGAGTTTCCCATGATCGGCACCGCATACGCCCAGGCCGCGGGCACGGCGCAGGGCACCGACACGTTGATGGGCATGCTGCCCATCATCCTGATGTTCGTGGTCCTGTACTTCCTCATGATCCGCCCGCAGATGAAGAAGGCGAAGGAGCACAAGACGATGCTCGAGCAGTTGCAGAAGGGCGACGAGGTCGTGGCGGTCGGCATCCTCGGGCGCATCGAGAAGATCTCCGACAACTTCCTCTCGCTCGAGATCGCGCCCAACGTCACCGTCCAGGTGCAGAAGCAGGCGGTCACGCAGCTCCTTCCGAAGGGCACGCTGAAAGGCGCCCAGTAAGTCATGAACCGGTATCCGCTCTGGAAGTACGCGATCATCGCCATCGCGCTGGTCGTGAGCCTCATCTACGCCTCGCCGAACCTCTTCGGCGAGATCCCCGCCGTGCAGGTCGCCGGGAAGCGCACCGCGATCCGGGTGGACGACGCGATGCGCGACAAGGTCGTCGCCGCGCTCGAGTCGGCGAAGGTCGAGCCCGCCGGCATCGAGATGTCCGACGGCAAGCTCTCGCTGCGCTTCGCCGACACCGACCAGCAGCTCAAGGCGCGCGACATCGCGCAGAAGGCGATCGACACCAACAACTACGGCGTCGCGCTGAACCTGGTGCCGAACACGCCGCGCTTCCTGCAGGCGATCGGCGCGAAGCCGATGTACCTCGGCCTCGACCTGCGCGGCGGCGTGCACTTCCTGCTGCAGGTGGACATGAAGTCGGTGCAGAACAAGGCGGTGGAGCGCTACCTGGGCGACATCCGCTCGCTGCTGCGCGACCACAAGATCTACTACTCCGGCCTCGACCGGCAGGGCGAGCGCATCGTGCTGCGCTTCCGCGAGAAGGACCAGGAGGCGGCGGCGCTGCGCGAGATCGGCGCCGAGATGACCGACCTCGTGCTCACGCAACAGGACAACGGCTCCGAGGGCGTGCTGGTCGCGACCATCAAGCCCGAGGTGGTGAAGGCGACGCAGGAGTCGGCGCTGCAGCAGAACATCCAGACGCTGCGCAACCGCGTGAACGAGCTGGGCGTCTCCGAGCCGATCGTGCAGCAGCAGGGGGCCGACCGCATCGTGGTGCAGCTCGCCGGCGTGCAGGATCCGGAGCACGCGAAGGAGATCATCGGCCGCACCGCCACCTTGGAGATCCGCCTCGTCGCCGAGGAGTACGCGCAGGGCCGCGGCGAGGACGCGTTCGCGCAGTACAAGGACCAGCCGGCGCCCGTCGGCACGGAAAAATACTTCGACCAGCGCGGGGCGCCCGTGCTGGTGCGCAAATCCCTCGTGATCGGCGGCGACCGGATCACCAATGCGCAGGCGAACTTCGACCAGCGCACCGGCGGCCCGATCGTGAGCGTGAAGCTCGACAGCGCGGGCGGGCGCGTGATGCGCCAGACGACGCGCGAGAACGTCGGCAAGCGCATGGCGATCATGCTGGTGGAGAAGAGCGGCACCACGATCGCGATGTGGCCCAACATCCAGGAGGAGTTCGGCGCCGACTTCCAGATCACCGGCATCGGCGACCTCAACGAGGCGAAGGACCTCGCGCTGCTGCTGCGCGCCGGGGCGCTCGCCGCCAACATGGACATCATCGAGGAGCGCACGGTCGGTCCGTCGCTCGGCGCCGAGAACATCAAGAAAGGCTACGACGCGGTGCTCTACGGCTTCGTCGCGATCGCCGTCTTCATGGCGATCTACTACGCCGTGTTCGGACTCGTCTCCGTGATCGCGCTCGCGTGCAACCTGCTCTTCCTGGTGGCGATCCTTTCCATGCTGCAGGCCACCCTCACGCTTCCCGGCATGGCGGCGGTCGCGCTCACGCTCGGCATGGCGATCGACGCCAACGTGCTCATCAACGAGCGGGTTCGCGAGGAGCTGCGCGCCGGAATGACGCCGCAGATGGCGATCCAGGCCGGCTACGAGCGCGCCTTCGGCACCATCCTCGATTCCAACGTGACGACGCTCATCGCGGGCCTCGCGCTCCTCGCCTTCGGCTCCGGCCCGGTGAAGGGATTCGCGGTGGTGCACTGCCTGGGCATCCTCACCTCGATCTTCAGCGCCGTGGTGGTCTCGCGCGGCATCGTGAACCTCATCTACGGCGGTCGCAAGAAGGTCGCGAAGCTCTCGATCGGCAACACCAACTGGCACCGCACCGCCACGACGACCAAGGCCGCGTAACCATGGAATTCTTCCGCATCCGGCGCACCATCCCCTTCATGCGCCACGCGCTGGTGTTCAACGTGATCTCGGCCATCGTGTTCGTGATCGCGGTGGTCTCGCTGGCGACCCAGGGGCTGCACTTCTCGATCGAGTTCACGGGCGGCACGGTGCTCGAGGTGAGCTATCCGCACGCCGCGGACACGGCCCACATCCGCCAGGTGCTCGAGAAGCAAGGCATCAAGGACGCCGAGGTGCTCAACTTCGGCAGCTCCAGCGACGTGATGGTCCGCCTGCCGCTCAAGGCGATGTCGGACGAGAAGGCGCAGAACGCCGCCATGGAGAAGCAGGCCGCGGACGTGATGTCGGCCCTCAAGGCGGACGACACCGGCGCGACGCTCGGCCGCCGCGACTACGTGGGCGGCCAGGTCGGCAAGGAGCTCGCGACCGACGGCGCGCTCGCGCTCCTTTTCGTGTGCATCGGCGTCGTGATCTACCTCGCGTTCCGCTTCGAGTGGCGCTTCGCGGTGGCGACCATCATCGCGAACCTGCACGACGTGGTGATCATCCTGGGCTTCTTCTCGTTCTTCCAGTGGGAGTTCTCGCTGCCGGTGCTCGCCGCGGTGCTCGCGGTGTTCGGCTACTCGGTGAACGAGTCGGTGGTGGTGTTCGACCGGGTGCGGGAGAATTTCCGCAAGATGAGGAAGTCCACGGTGCCGACCATCATGGACGCTTCCATCACCGGCACCATCTCGAGGACCATCATCACCCACGGCTGCACCCAGATGATGGTGCTCTCGATCTTCTTCTTCGGCGGCGCGACGCTGCACTACTTCGCGCTCGCGCTCACCGTGGGCATCTGCTTCGGCATCTACTCGTCGGTGCTGGTCGCCTGCCCGCTCGCGATGTACCTCGGCGCCTCGCGCGAGGACTTCGTGAAGCCCGAGAAGAAGGCGGTCGGCGCGCAGATGCCCTGAGCCGGGACGCGCGCTGGACCTCCTCGACCTCGTCCTCCACCTCGACGCGCACCTGCTCGCGCTGGTCGCGCGCTACGGCATCTGGGTGTACGGCATGCTCTTCGCGATCATCTTCGCGGAGACCGGCTTCGTCGTGACGCCGTTCCTGCCTGGCGATTCGCTCCTCTTCGTCGCGGGGGCGGTGGCCGCCGGCGGAGCGCTCGACGTGCACGCGCTCGCGCTTCTCCTCGCGCTCGCTGCGATCCTCGGCAATACCACCAACTATGCGATCGGACGCGCGCTCGGCGCGCGCTTCTTCACCGACCAGGGCTCGCGCTGGCTCAACCCGCGGCATCTCGCGACCGCGCACGAGTTCTACGAGCGGCACGGCGGGAAGGCGGTCGTGATCTCGCGCTTCCTGCCGATCGTGCGCACCTACATCCCGTTCGTCGCGGGGATGGCGCGCATGCCCGCGGCGCGTTTCGAGGCGTTCAACGCGATCGGCGCCGCGGCCTGGGTCGGAGCCCTCACGTACGCCGGGTTCTTCTTCGGCAACATCCCGTGGATCCGGGCGAACCTCACGCTGCTCATCCTCGCGATCATCGTGGCGAGCCTCGTCCCGCTCGCGGTCGCCTTCCTGCGCTCGCGCCTCGCCGCACGCCGCGCTTGACGCGGGCGGGAGCCGGGCCTAGATTCCGGCCGTGTTCACCTCCAGCCACTTCGGCGACATCGCGCACGTCATCCAGCTCGCGATCGCGCCGGTATTCCTGCTCACGGCGATCGCGACCATCATCAACGTGCTGATCGCGCGGCTCGCGCGGGCGGTGGACCGGCGCCGCGTCCTCGAGGAGCACCTGCCCGAATTCGCCGAAGCGAAGCACCGCCAGGGCGTGCGCGAGCTCGGCATGCTCAACCGCCGCGTGACGCTCGTCATCTGGGCCGCGGGGCTCGCGGTGCTCTCGGCGCTCTTCATCTGCGTGCTGATCGGCATCGCCTTCGTGGGCGCGGTCGTCGGCATCGATCTCTCGAAGGTCGTGGCGCTGCTCTTCATCGCCGCGGTGGTCGCGCTCACGCTCTGCCTCATCGTGTTCCTGCGCGAGATCTCGATCGCCGCGGTGAGCGCGCGCCAGACCGTGACCCCTCAGTCCCTCGAGCGCAGGAACCCGACCGCCGAGGCGAAGTAGGCGAGGGAGAGCGCGATCTCCGCGGCGGCGAGCCGCGCCGCGAGCCCGTGGTCGGACATCGCTCGCACCACGCCCTCGGCGAAATAGAGCCACACGAGGAGCGTCGTCCACTGGAACGTGTAGCGCTTGCCGTGCAGGATGCCGAAGAGCGGCACGAGCAGCGGCACGGCCTTGAGCACGAGCCACGATCCGCCGGGACGCACCGGCGCGAGGAAGAGCTCCCACGCGACACACAGGAAGATGAGCGCGACGAGGCTCGCCACCGTCGCGATCCATGCGGTTCGACGCTTCAAGCGCAGAGCTTGCGCGCGACCGAGGCGAGGCGCTTGCCGAGCGCGAAGGCGAGCCTCAGCTCCTCGTCGGTGACGGCGCGGTCGTTCGCGGTGCCGGCGACGTGCGTCGCGCCGTAGGGCGTGCCGCCGGAGCGCGTGGCGTTGAGGTCGGGCTCGGTATAGGGAAGGCCCACCACCAGCATGCCGTGGTGCAGCAGCGGCAGCATCATCGAGAGGAGCGTCGCCTCCTGCCCGCCGTGCATCGAGGCGGTCGAGGAGAACACCGCCGCGGGCTTCCCGGCGAGCGTACCCCGTCCCCACTCGGCGCCGAGCCCGTCGAGGAAGAACTTGAGCGGCGCCGCCATGTTGCCGAAGCGGGTGGGCGAGCCCATCGCGAGCGCGGCGCATTCGGCGAGATCGCGCCGCTCGACGTAGGGCGGACCTTCCGCGGGGATCGCGGGCGCGGGCTTGTCGACCACGGCGGCCACCTTCGGCACCGTGCGCACGCGCGCCGCCATCCCCTCGACCGACTCGACGCCGCGCGCGACGGACTCGGCGAGCGCGCGCACCGAGCCCGTGGCGCTGTAGTAGAGGACGAGGACGTCGGGCATGGGGCGGTTATGATAGCGCGCGATGCCCGGCCTCCTCGATCCTGCCCGCGACCTGCTCGGCTTCGTGCGCTTCGTGCTGCGGCGATGGTCGGAGGATCGCTGCCCGCAGATCGCCGGCAACCTCACCTACACGACGCTCCTCGCGATCGTGCCGGCGTTCACGGTCGCGGTGTCGATCCTCTCCGCGGCGCCGTTCTTCGCGGCGATGCTCGCGCAGCTCAAGGCGTTCCTCCTCGCGAACCTCGCGCCGGCCGCCTCGCAGAAGCTCATCGGCGCCTTCGTGGAGGACTTCGCCGCGAACGCGCAGCGCCTCACCTGGGCCGGCACCGGGCTCGTGCTCGTGGTGTCGGTGCTGATGGCGCTCATCATCGACCGCTCGCTCAACACCATCTGGCGCGTCGGGCGCCGCCGCCCGTACTGGCTGCTCGTGCCGGCCTACGTGGCGCTTTTCGTGGTGGGCCCGTTCCTCATCGGCGCCGGCATCACCGCCACCACTTTCGTGCTCTCGCTCTCGTACGGCCTCGGCCCGTTCGACGTCGAGCCGGTCCTCTTCCGGCTGGTCTCGCTCGCGAGCACCATGCTCGCGTTCTTCCTCGTGTACAAGGTCGTGCCGCATCGCCACGTGCCCTGGCGCCACGCGCTGGTGGGAAGCGTGGTGGCGGCCGTGCTCTTCGACGCGGCGAAGGAGCTCTTCGCGGTGTACGTGCGGCATGCGACCACCTACAGCCTCGTGTACGGCGCGTTCGCCGCGTTCCCGCTCTTCCTCATCTGGGTCGAGCTCTCGTGGATGGTGGCGCTGTTCGGGGGGAGCTCACGGCCTGCGCGGGATACTGGAACGCGCGCCTGTGGACCCGCGTCGATCGACCCGGGACGAATTTCCACGAAGCGGTGAAGGTGGCGCGCGCGCTCGTGGAGGCGGGGCCCGCCGGTGCGAGCTTCGAGGCGCTGCGCAAGGAAGCGGTGCTTCCCGCGCACGAGCTGGAGGACCTCCTCGGGCGCCTTTGCGAGGCGGGCATCGTGCGCGGCGCGCGCCGCTCGGGCTATGCGCTCGCCGGCGATGCGAGCGCGATCACCGTGGGCGAGCTCTACGAAGCGGCGGTCGCGCCGGTGGGCGGCATGCTCCCCGAGGAGTGGGCCGAGATCTCGCGCGACTTCGCCCATGCGGCCGAGCGCCTGCGCGAGGGCCTCGAGCGCCCGCTCGCCGCGCTTTCGAGTAAAGTCGGGAAGCAGGCTTCCGCCGATTCCTCCCGCGCATGAAAATCCATACCGACGCTCGCGCGTGGCTCGCCGCCGCGCTCCTCGCCCTCGCTTCGACCGCGCACGCGGCGGCCTTCGACCTCACCGACGTGCAGGGCCGCCACCATCGCCTCGCGGACCTGCGCGGCCACTGGGTGGTCGTGAATTTCTGGGCCACCTGGTGCGTGCCGTGCATCCAGGAGATTCCGGAGATCGGCGCCTTCGCGCGCGAGCATCCCGAGGTCGTCGTGATCGGGGTCGCGACCGACTCGGACGATCCGGCGAAGGTGAAGCGCTTCGCGGCGAAGCTCGGCCACACCTACCCGCTCGTGCTCTCGAACGACGACGTCGAGAAGCAGCTCGGCCGTCCCGCGGCGCTGCCGACGACGAAGGTCTACGATCCGGAGGGCCGCCTCGTTTACGACCGCGCGGGACGCGTCGACCGCAAGTCCCTCGAGGCGATCACCCGGTCGCGCGCCGCGAAGCCGATGCAGAGCGCGTAACGGCGCCGGCGTGAAGGCCTGACCCGCCGACCGACGGAGCGATGCCGAACGGCGCGTAGGCGGCCGCGAAGCGGCGCGTCGTCCCGCGACGCAAAGCAGCCGGCCGGAAAATTCGCCCGCAACTTCCCGCGCGCGTTTTCGTCGTAAGGACGAACGACGGCGCGTGCCGCGCCGCGCGTGGCGAGGAGGCGATTCGATGGCGACGAATGCGTGGGGGCACAGCCGATCCCGGGGTGGCACGGTGCTGCTGCGATGGTGGTTCCTCGCTGTCGCGCAGCTTGCGGGCCTCGTCGCCCTGTTCGCGACCGGGATGGTGCGCAAGCTCTGGGAGGTGGACGTCACCAAGCTGAGCATCGTGTGCCTGGTGACATTGGTCTTCGTCACCGGTTTCATCGGCTGGATCACCTGGAAGGCGCAGGAGGATCGCGGCGCGATCGACGAGCTGCTGCCGCACGCCGACGCGTGCTGGTTCCTGAGCGACGTCCTCATGGGCCTCGGCATGACCGGCACGGTGCTGGGCTTCCTCGTCATGCTGAACGACGCCTTCACCGGCAACATGGCCGCGCAGGAAGTGATGCAGCGCGCGGCGCCCGGGCTCGCCACCATCTGCGTCACCACCGCCGTCGGGCTCGTGTGCAGCATGCTCGCCAAGGGGCAGCTCGTGAACCTCGACTACCTGCTACCGCGATGAGGCGGCGTCGTTCGCGCCCGTACGGCTTCGCGCTCTCGTTCCAGGACATGCTGATGGCGATGATCGCCGTCTACGCGTTCCTGTTCCTCACCGCCTACGCGCTCATCAAGCCGGCGGAGCGCAGGGCGGGCGTCCCGACCAAGGCCGAGTACATGCTCACGCTCGAGTGGCCGAAGGGCAACTTCGACGACGTCGACCTGCACCTGCTGCTTCCCGACCGCAACATGGTGAACTTCCGCACGCGCGAGGTGGAGTACGCGCTGCTCGACCACGACGACGTCGGCACCAACGGCGTCTATCGCGACGCCCGCGGCGACCTCGTGAAGGTGCACGAGCACAAGGAGACGATCACGCTGCGCGCGATCGTGCCCGGCACCTACGTCGCCAACGTGCACGTCTATCGCGTGAACGACACCGCGCAGTGGCCTTCGAACCCGACGCTGCCCTATACGGCGACGGTGCGCCTCATCCGGCTCAATCCGCGCGTGGACGAGGTCGCCGTGGCCCAGGTGCCGCTCGAGCGCCTGGGCGAGCAGAAGACCGCGTTCCAGTTCACGATCGCCGACGGCGGCGAGGTCGAGGTCGACCAGGAGGCCGACGTGCCGTTCATTCCCACCGCCCCGAAGTTCGCGCAGCGATGACGTTCCTCGACTCCCACTGGCCGCTCGCCTTCGGCCTTCTCGCCATCGCCGCATTCGGCAGCTGGGTGTTCATCCACAGCGACCGCAGCTACCTGCTGCGCTGGGCGATGATCCCGCTCTCGCTGCTCGTCGCGGTCGCCTCCGCCGCGGTCTACGACGCGGGCCTCGGCTACGCGGTGGCGGCGAAGCTGCCGCCGCGGTTCGTGTACCTCGGCCACCAGGTCGTGGTGGAGCAGCAGCACAAGGCGGGCATCGAGGTGTGGGCGCAGGCGGCGCGCACGCGGCTCTATCGCATCCCCTACTCGAAGCCGATGGAAGAAGCGTTGAACCGGGCGCACGAGCAGGCGAAGTCGGGCCTCCCGGTCGTGATGCAGCGGCGCAGCGCCGCCGGCGCAGGCGCGCAGCGCCCGCCGGGCTTCGGCCCGCGCGAGATGGTCTACGAGTCGAACGTGCTGCTGCCTTCGCAGCTCAACCCGAAGGAAAGCCAGGCCGGCCCCGCGTAGCGCGCGGCATTCACAGCGCCCAGCGCGCCTTCCACGCCTCGAGCACGCGGTTGGGGTAATCCGCCTGCCCGAGCGTGCCGTTGTAGCGCTCGAGGGCCCGCTCGAGGTTGCCGTGCTCGCGGTCGACGTAGTAGCGCAGGATCGTGCAGCCGTAGCGCAGGTTGGTGCGCTCGGCGAAGAGGTCCTGTCCCGGCACGCCGATGAGCGAGACCCAGAACGGCATCACCTGCATGAGCCCGCGCGCGCCGGCTTTCGAGACGGCGTACTTGCGGAAGTGGCTCTCGACGTCCATCACCGCGAGCACGAGTTGCGGGTCGAGGCCGGCGCGCATCGCCTCGTAGCGCGCGAGCGCGAGGAAGCGGCGCGTCGAGGGCTCGTCGGGAAAGTGGCCGATCATGCGCGGCGTCATCGCGCGCACCCAGGCGCGCGTGTCCATGTCGCCCGCATCGACGTCGGCGGGCTCGGAGACGGCATGGGCGAGGGAGGCGCGCACCGCGGCGGAGAGCACTTCGTATTGCTGTGCGCCCGCGCGCGCGCCCGTCGCACCGGCGAACGCGAGCGCCGTGCCGAGCGCCGCGCTAAGCCGCCTGGCGCGCCTTCCCATCGCGCACGCGCTCGCGCACGTAGCGCGCGGCCTCCTCGAGCGGAACCCTGGTGGGCGCGGCGTCGCGCCGGTGCTGGTACTCGACCACGCCTTCCTTCAATCCGCGCTCGCCCACCACCAGGCGGTGCGGGATGCCGAGGAGCTCCTGGTCGGCGAGGAGCACCCCCGGCCGCTCGTCGCGATCGTCGAGCAGCGCTTCGAGGCCCGCGGCCTCGAGCTGCGTGTGCAGGCGGTCGGCCGCGTCCTTCACCGCGGGGCTCTTGCGGTATCCCATCGGGATCACCGCGATCACGAAGGGCGCCATCGGGTCGGGCCAGATGATGCCGCGCTCGTCGTGGTTCTGCTCGATCGCGGCGGCGACGACGCGCGTGACGCCGATGCCGTAGCAACCCATCTCCATCGGACGCGACGCGCCCTTCTCGTCGATGTAGGTGACGCCCATCTTCTCGGTATAGGTGGTGCGCAGCTGGAACACGTGGCCCACCTCGATGCCGCGCGCGATCTCGAGCGATCCCGCGCCATCGGGCGAGGGATCGCCTGCGACCACGTTGCGGATGTCGGCCACGACGTCGGGCTCGGGAAGGTCGCGGCCCCAGTTGACGCCCGTGAGGTGGAAGCCTTCCTCGTTCGCGCCGGTGCAGAAGTCGCTCATCGCTGCGACCGTGCGGTCGGCCACGATGCGAAGGCCGGGATGTCCCACCGGCCCGAGCGAGCCGGGCGGGGCCTTCAGCCGCGCGTCGATCTCCGCGTTGGTCGCGAAGCGGAACGGATTGAGGCCCTTCACCTTCGACGCCTTCACCTCGTTCAGCATGTGGTCGCCGCGCACCAGGAGCATCACCATCTCGTCCTCGTGCATCACGACGATCGACTTCACCGTCTGCGTGATGGGGATGCGCAGGTACGCGGAGACTTCCTCGCAGGTGTGCTTGCCCGGCGTCGCCTCCTTCTTCATCGGCTGCCTCGCGGGGCCGCGCGCCGCCTTCGGCGCGAGCGCCTCGGCGAGCTCCACGTTCGCCGCGTACCCCGACTGCGGGCAATACGCGATCGCATCTTCGCCGGAGCCCGCGATCACCTGGAACTCGTGGGAGCCGGTGCCGCCGATCTCGCCGGTGTCCGCGGCGACGGCGCGGAACTCGAGGCCGAGGCGGGTGAAGATGCGCGTGTACGCCTGGTACATCGCGTCGTAGCTCTTCTGCAGGCCCGCGAGATCCGCGTCGAACGAGTACGCGTCCTTCATCGTGAACTCGCGCGCGCGCATCACGCCGAAGCGCGGCCGGATCTCGTCGCGGAACTTGGTCTGGATCTGGTAGAGGTTCACCGGGAGCTGGCGATAGCTCTTCACTTCCCGGCGCACGATGTCGCAGAGCACTTCCTCGGCGGTGGGCGCGTAGCAGAACTCGCGCTCGGCGCGATCCCGGATGCGCAGCATGAGCGGGCCGTAGAGATCCCAGCGGCCGGTCTCGCGCCAGAGCTCCGCCGGCTGCACGGGCGGGGCGAGGATCTCCAGCGCGCCGGCCGCGTCCATCTCCTCGCGCACCACCTGCTCGACCTTGCGCAGGACCTTCAATCCGAGCGGCATCCACGTGTAGAGGCCGCTCGCGAGCTTGCGAATGAGCCCCGCGCGGAGCATGAGCTTATGGCTCGCCAGCTCCGCTTCCTGGGGCGCTTCCTTGAGGGTGACGATGTAGTAGTGGCTCGCGCGCATGAAGACAATAAAAATCAGGGGGTTGCAACCGCACATTCTACACGGCGCGAGGCCCGCCCCGGCCGCTGGCCAGCGGCTGCGAACTGTGAAAAAATGGGATCAACTCAACGGATTGGATGGTGACCGCCATGATCGATCGGGACGGATATCGCCCGAACGTCGCCATCGTGCTCGTGAACGGCCGCAACCAGGTGTTCTGGGGCAAGCGCGTGAAGGAACACGCGTGGCAGTTTCCCCAGGGCGGCATCAAGGCCGGCGAGAGCCCGGAGCAGGCGATGTACCGGGAGCTTCAGGAAGAGACGGGCCTCGAGCCGCAGCACGTGAAGATCCTCGGCCGCACGCGCGAGTGGCTGCATTACAACGTGCCCGTGCACTGGGTGAAGCGCGAATGGCGCGGCACCTACAAGGGGCAGAAGCAGATCTGGTTCCTGCTGCGCCTCACGGGCCGCGATTGCGACATCTGCCTCCGCGCGAGCGGGCATCCCGAGTTCGACGCGTGGCGCTGGCACGACTACTGGATCCCGCTCGAGACCGTGATCGACTTCAAGCGCGAGGTCTATCGCATGGGGCTCGAGCAGCTTTCCGGATACCTCGAGCTCAACCCGCGCGCCCTGGGGCTCTCGCCCTACGGACGGCGGCGTCGCCATCCGCGCATCGCGCGCGAGCGCGAAGCGATCGTGGGGCCGGTCCCGACGATCGTCGGGACCGACGCCTAGCTCTTCGCGCCGTCAGAAGCCGCGCATCGGGCTCGGCACCACGAGCGCCGAGAGCGCGCCCACGATGACGCCGAGCACGATCGCCACGATGATCACGACCACCACGTAGGGGACCGCCTTCTCCTCGGGCGTCTTCATGAGGAGCGGCAGCCCCGTGTAGAGCAGGTACAGGCTGTAGAGGCCGAGGATGCCGAGGATCGCGATCGCGGGAATGATCGAGAAGATGCCCGCGAGCCACATCGCGGTCGGGGAGAACGCCGACACCTTGAGCGCCTGCATGAAGTTCTTCTCGCCGCCGAAGTTGGGCGCGAGCGCGTCGATGATGAGCGCGAGCACGTAGACCCAGCCGAGGTTCAGCACGTACTGCAGGATCATGTGCGTGATCCCGCTCGTGATCGGCCAGCGGTAGGAGCCCACGAAGCTCGAGACTCCGATGATCGAGAAGCCGATGAACGAGGCGACGGCGGGAATCGCCGCGAGGATCATCACGTACCCGGTGTAGAGGTCCTGCACGGTGTGCGGCTCGGCCGAGATGACGGCCCATTCCTGCTTCGGCTGGAGGAGGATGTTCTTCGCGCGGTCCACGAGGTTCACGTTGTTTCTCTCCCTGGGTTGGACGACGGGCGCAGTATAGCCGCTGGGCGAGCGCTGCACAGCGAAGGGCGAGGCCCCCTACAGCACCACCAGGTTGTCGCGATGGATGAGCTCGGGCTCGGCGAGGTAGCCGAGCACCGATTCGATCTCGGCGGTGGGCTTGCGCAGGATCTTCGCGGTTTCCGTGGAGCCGTAGTTCACCAGCCCGCGTGCGATCTCGCGCCCGTCGGGGCCGGCGACGCTCACCACCTCGCCGCGCTCGAAATGCCCGTCGACGGCGGTGGCGCCGATCGCGAGCAGGCTCTTGCCGTCGCGGACCAGCGCCTTCACCGCGCCCGCGTCGAGCGTGATGCGGCCCGAGGGCTTCAGGTGATCGGCGAGCCATTGCTTGCGCGCGGCGACCGGCGGCGTCTGCGCCTCGAGGAGGGAGCCCACCGCCTCGCCCGCGAAGAGCCGCACGAGCACGTCGGGCTCGCGGCCCCACACGATCGCGGTGTGCGCGCCGCTTCGCGCCGCGCGCTTCGCGGCGAGCACCTTCGTGATCATGCCGCCCTTGCCGATCGCCGAGCCCGCGCCGCCCGCCATGCGCTCGAGCGCGGCGTCGCCCGCCACCGCACGCTCCACCAGCTTCGCCGCCGCGTCGCGCCTCGGGTCGGCCGAGTAGAGGCCCTTCTGGTCGGTGAGGATCACCAGCGCATCGGCCTCGATGAGGTTGGTGACGAGCGCGCCGAGCGTGTCGTTGTCGCCGAAGCGGATCTCGTCGACCACCACCGTGTCGTTCTCGTTGATGATCGGGACCGCGCCGAGCGCGACGAGGGTCTTGAGCGTCGTGCGCGCGTTGAGGTAGCGGCGCCGGTCGCCCAGGTCCTCGTGCGTGAGGAGCACCTGCGCGGTGTGCAGCCCGACCTCGGAAAAGCACGACTCCCACATCTGCACGAGGCCCATCTGTCCGACGGCGGCCGCGGCCTGCAGCTCGTGCACGGCGCCGGGACGCCGCGACCATTGCAGCCGCTTCATGCCCTCGGCGATCGCGCCCGAGGAGACCACCAGCACCTCGATGCCGCGGTCGCGAAGCATCGCCACCTGCCGCACCCAATCGGCGATCGCCGAGCGGTCGAGGCCCGCGCCCGCGTTGGTGAGGAGGCTCGAGCCGATCTTCACCACGATGCGGCGCGAAGAGGCGAGGGGCGTCGTCATGGGATTTGCGTCGTCATGGCGATTTGCGTCGTCACGGCGATTTGCGTCGTCCCCGCGAAGGCGGGGACCCCGATTGTGGATTCCCGTCGTCACGGGAATGACGAATCCGATTCCCGTCGTCACGGGAATGGCGGTCGGACTCCAGCAGCTCCATCACCTTGTACGTGAGCGCTTTGCAGCCCTCCCCGTTGATGGCGGAGATCACGAACCACGGCTTGGTCCAGCGCAGCCGCTTCACCAGCGCCTGCGCGCGCTTCTCGCGCTCGCCGGGATCGAGCAGGTCGGCCTTGTTGAAGACCAGCCAACGCGGCTTCTTCGCGAGCGCGGGGTCGTATTTCCTGAGCTCGCCGGCGAGCGCGCGCACCTCGGCGGCGGGATCGATGGACGCATCGGCGGGCGCCATGTCGACGAGGTGCAGCAGGAGATGCGTGCGCTGCAGGTGGCGCAGGAACTGGTGGCCGAGTCCCGCGCCTTCGGCCGCGCCCTCGATGAGCCCCGGGATGTCGGCGACGACGAACGAGCGGTTCACGTCCACGCGAACCACGCCGAGGTTGGGATGGAGCGTCGTGAACGGATAGTCGGCGACCTTCGGGCGAGCCGCCGAAACGGCACGAATGAACGTGGACTTGCCCGCGTTCGGCATGCCGAGCAGGCCCACGTCGGCGAGCACGCGCAGCTCGAGCTCCAGGTTCCTCGCTTCGCCCGGCGCGCCGCGCGTGAACTGGCGCGGCGCGCGGTTCACGCTCGACTTGAAGTGGAGATTGCCCAGGCCGCCCTTGCCGCCGCGCGCGAGGAGCGAGCGTTCGCCGTCCTTCGCGAGGTCGGCGAGCGTCTCGCCCGAATCGGCATCGCGGATCACGGTGCCGACGGGCACGCGCAGCACGATGTCGTCGGCGCCCTTGCCGTTGCAGTCGGAGCCGCGGCCGTTCTCCCCGCCCTTCGCGCGGAAGATGCGCGTGTAGCGATAGTCGATGAGCGTGTTCAGGTTCGCGTCGGCCACCGCGTAGATGCTGCCGCCGCGGCCGCCGTCGCCGCCGTCGGGACCGCCGCGCGGCACGTACTTCTCGCGCCGGAAGGACGCCGAGCCGTCGCCGCCCTTGCCCGCGATCACCTCGATGCGCGCTTCGTCGAAGAACTTCATGACGCCGCCGCCTCGGGCGCGAGCGCCGCCGTGGTCGCGGCGTCGACGATGTCGCCGATGCGCCCGACCCAGGCCTCGTGCTCGGGCTTCATGAGCACCGAGCGCAGGCAGGTGATCGTGTCGCGGTCGCGCGCGATGCCGGCACCGGCGAGGTCGAAGAATTCGGCCGGCAGCTCGGCGAGCGCGAGGTGCAGGTGCCGCGCCGCCGCCTCGTCGAAGACGCGGCGCGCGAGCGCGGAAGCGGCCGTCGCCGCGGGCGCCCGCACGGCCCACACGACGATGTCGAGCTCCGGCGCGAGCGTCGCGATGAAGCGCGCGTCGGCCGCGAGCCGCGCGTGTAACGCGAGCGCCGCCGCGCGCGAGCGTGCGAGCGCGCGCGCGAACTCGCCTCCCGGCGCGAGCGGCATCAGGCGCTGCGTCGCCCACAATCCCACCGCCGCCGCCCCGGCGCGCGAGCACTCGAGGCTGATCTCGCCCAGGTGCAGCTCGCCCGACGTGAAATAGGTGTAGGGCGAATCGTGCTTGTAGTAGCGGCCCACCGACGGGTCGCGGAAGAGGACGCAGCCGCAACCGTACGGTTGCAGCCCGTGCTTGTGCGGATCGATCACGATCGAATCGGCTTCGCCGAGGCGCTCGTAGGCGGCGCGCGTTTCCGGGCGGAGGTTCTCCACGAGGCGGAAATAGCCGCCGTAGGCCGCGTCGGCGTGCAAACGGAAGCCGTGCCGCTCGCGCAGGGCGAGGATCTGCGGCAACGGATCGACGCTTCCGGTCGCCGTCGTGCCGAGCGTCGCGACGACCGTACCCACGTCGCCCGCCGCGAGCCGGCGCTCGAGCGCCGCCGCGTCCATGCGCCCGTCGTGCGTCACCGGAATCGCCTCGAAGGGCAACCCCAGGACCGCGCCGATCCGCGCGTGCGTGTAGTGCGCTTGCGAGCTCGCGAGGATCTTGCGGCCGGGCGCGAGGCGTCCCGCGATCCACAGCGCCTCGAGGTTCGCCATCGTGCCGCCGCTCGTGAGATGGCCGAGGTGCGCGTCCCAGCCGAACATGCGGGCGATCTGCGCGACCGCCTCCTTTTCCATGCGCGAGCTCGCGCGCCCGCCGTCGAGCGCGTGGTTGTTGGGATTGATCCAGGCGGCGAGCGCTGCCGCGACGCGCGCGACCGGATGCGGCGGCTTGAGCATCTGGCCGGCGTAGAGCGGATGGAAGTAGGGATAGTTGTCCGCCATGCGCGCCGCGACCTCGTCGAGCACCCGCGCGACGTCGGCGCCCGCGGCCGGCGCGGGGTCTACCGGCGGAAGCTGCGCGTAGCCCTGCTCGACCCGCTCGAGCGCGGCGGCGAGCATGGCGAGCGTGTCCTTCTCGAGCAGCGGTTTCGATCGCGACATCGGAGTCTCCGGCCCGCCCAAACAAAAAAGCCCCGTACGAGTACGGGGCCTTCCTGCCGAAGCGGAAAAGCCGTCAGGCCGCCACCGGCTCGATCGACACCGTGCGCTTCTTCGCGGGACCGTGCGTGTGGTACTTCACGTGCCCGGTGGCCATCGCGAAGAGCGTGTGGTCCTTGCCGATGCCGACGTGGGTGCCGGGATGGAACTGCGTGCCGCGCTGGCGGACGAGGATCGAGCCCGCGTTCACGAGCTCCCCGCCGAAGGCCTTGAGGCCCAGGCGCTTGCTCTCGGAATCGCGGCCGTTGCGGGAGGACCCGCCTGCTTTCTTGTGTGCCATTGCTTGCTTCCTTTATCGGCGCCGACGATGGGGTTCGTCAGGCAATCGTGTCGACGCGGATCTCGGTGTAGTTCTGCCGATGACCCTGCGTCTTCGTGTAGTGCTTGCGGCGGCGCAGCTTGAAGATCTTCACCTTCGCGCCGCGGCCGTGGGCGAGCACCGTGGCGGAAACCTTCGCGCCGGCCACGAGGGGATTACCGAGCTTCACGGCGTCGCCATCCGAAACCATCAGCACCTGGTCGAGGACGATCTGAGCGCCAATGTCTGCCGGTATCTGTTCGATTTTGAGTTTCTCGCCGGGGGCAACGCGATACTGCTTGCCGCCGGTTTTTATGACCGCGTACATTGTGGACTCCTGGGTTTGCGAAACTTTTTTTGCGCTACCGAGGTCTTCGGTACCGAACTCGCTATAATACGCGAAATTCCTCGTAGGGTCAAAGACTTGTCCGGGTCTTCCCGGGCGCGGGCGCATCGCTCCCGACAGTCGCCCGCATGCGCATGAACCTGCCGCTCGCCCCCGTCAACCTGGAGTCCATCCGCGCGCCGATTGCCGGCGACATGGCGCAAGTCGACGCCGTGATCCATCGCCGCCTCGATTCCGGCGTGCCGCTGATCCGCACCGTCGCGAACTACATCGTGGCGGCGGGCGGCAAGCGCCTGCGCCCGGCCCTCGTGCTTCTCTCGGCCAACGCGTTCGGCGCGAAGGGGCCCGCACGCCACGAGCTCGCGGCGGTGATCGAGTTCATCCACACCGCGACGCTGCTGCACGACGACGTCGTGGACGAGTCGAGCCTGCGGCGCGGGCGCAACACCGCGAACGCGGAGTTCGGCAACGCCGCGTCCGTCCTGGTCGGCGATTTTCTCTATTCGCGCGCATTCCAGATGATCGTCGAGGCGGGGAGCCTGCGCATCATGAAGGTGCTCGCCGATGCGACCAACGTGATCGCCGAGGGCGAGGTGCTGCAGCTCCTCAACGTGCACGATGCCGACACCGACGAGGAGAAATACCTGCGCGTGATCCGCTTCAAGACCGCGAAGCTCTTCGAGGCGGCGACCCAGGTGGGCGCGATCCTCGGCGGCGCGGAGCCCGCGGCCGAGCGCGCGCTCGCCGAATACGGCATGCACCTCGGCACGGCGTTCCAGCTGATCGACGACGTGCTCGACTACTCCGGCGACCTCGCGGAGACCGGCAAGAACCTGGGCGACGACCTCGCCGAGGGGAAGCCCACGCTGCCGCTCATCCGCGTGATGCGCGTCGGTAGCGACGAGGAGAAGCGGCTCGTGCGCCATGCGGTCGAGCAGGGCGGAAAGGGCGACCTCGAGGCGGTGGTCGCGGCGATCCACCGCGTGGGCGCGCTCGACTACACCCGCGACCGCGCGCGCGAGGAAGCGGCGAGCGCCACGGCCCGGCTGGAGCGCCTTCCGGACTCCGCGTGCCGCGACAGTCTGCTACAATTGGCGCACTTCTCCGTCGAGCGGAAGTTCTAGGCTGCGGAGTAGGTCTCGAGGGGCGCCCTGGCGCCCCTTTTGTCCTGTCGGGGTGTAGCTTAGCCTGGTAGAGCGCTACGTTCGGGACGTAGAGGCCGGAGGTTCGAATCCTCTCACCCCGACCATTTTCCCTTCGCATCGATCGAGCGCATCGCCGCACGCGCGCTCGCGCCCGCGTGCATAATGGCGCCCGCTCGATCCGGTCCATCCGCGACCCGAGGGGAATCGAAAGATGATTGCGCGCCGCTGGTTCCGGCTCCTCCTCGGCGCGATCTTCGCCGCCTGTGCCATGACCGCTCACGCCGACAAGGCTCGCATCGACATCGTCGAGGCCACCGTCGCCCAGCTCGAGGACGCGATGGCGCATGGGCGCATCACCTCGCGCGCGCTCGTCGCGCGTTATCTCGCCCGCATCCGTCGCATCGACAAGGCCGGCCCGCACCTCAACTCGGTGATCGAGGTGAATCCCGACGCGCGCGCGATCGCCGCCGCGCTCGACCGCGAGCGCAGGCGCAACGGCCCGCGCGGTCCGCTGCACGGCATTCCCATCCTCGTGAAGGACAACATCGCCACCGCCGATCGCATGCAGACCACCGCCGGATCGCTCGCGCTCCTCGGCGCGAAGCCGCCGCGCGATGCGTTCGTGGTGGAGAAGCTGCGCGCGGCGGGCGCCGTGATCCTGGGCAAGACGAACCTTTCCGAATGGGCGAATTTCCGCTCGACGCGCTCGACCTCGGGATGGAGCGCGCGCGGCGGGCTCACGCGCAATTCGTATGCGCTCGATCGCGATGCGAGCGGGTCGAGCTCGGGCTCGGGCGTGGCGATCTCGGCGAGCCTCGCGGCGGTCGCGATCGGCACCGAGACCGATGGATCGATCGTGTCGCCCTCCTCCGCGAACGGCCTCGTCGGCATCAAGCCCACGCTCGGCCTCGTGAGCCGCGCGGGCATCGTTCCGATCGCGCATTCGCAGGACACCGCGGGACCGATGGCGCGCACGGTCGCCGATGCGGCCGCGGTGCTCAGCGCGATCGCCGGCGCCGATCCGCGCGATCCGGCGACCGCCGAAGCCGACGCGCACGCGACCGACTATACGAAATTCCTCGACCGCGGCGCGCTCCGCGGCGCGCGCATCGGCGTGGTGCGCAGCCAGTTCACCGCGCCGCGCAACGACCTCGTCGCCGCCGAGATCGAGAAGGCGCTCGACGTGCTGCGCGCCGAGGGCGCGATCCTCGTCGACATTGCGGAGCTCCCGAACGCGGGCAAGTACACCAAGACGGAGCTCGACGTGCTGGCCTACGAGATCAAGGCCGACATGTCGGCATACCTCGCCGAATACGCGCCGGGCGCGCCGGTGAAGTCGCTCGCCGACATCATCGCGTTCAACCAGGCGCACGCGGCGGAGGAGATGCCGTACTTCGGCCAGGAGCTCTTCCTCGCAGCGCAGGCGAAGGGCGGCCTGGAGAGCGACGAGTACCGCCAGGCGCTCGCGGCGAACCGCCGCCTCGCGCGCGAGGACATCGACAAGACGCTCGCGGACAATCGCCTCGACGCGCTGGTCGCTCCGACCGGCCAGCCCGCCTGGCTCATCGACTTCATCAAGGGCGATGCGAGCGGCGGAAGCTTCGCGCAACCCGCCGCCGTCGCCGGCTATCCGCATGTCACGGTGCCGGCCGGATTCGTGCAGGGCCTGCCTTGCGGCCTCTCGTTCGTCGGCAGCGCCTGGAGCGAGCCGCGTCTCATCGCGCTCGCGTATGCGTTCGAGCAGGCGAGCCACGCACGCCGCGCACCCACCTACCGCAAGACCGTCAACCACTGGTAGCGCGCGACACACTGCATCGGCAGCCGCGTGCCGATGCGTGAAATTTCCCCCTTCACCCCGCGAAAACCTTCAGGTCCGCGAAGGCTTCGTAGCATTCAATCGCGCGCCGGAGGAAAGTCACGCAACGGGGAAATCGGATCGCCCAACGAAAAACGAAGTCAACCGGGGGAGGCGCATCATGAGCAAGATCGCCGTCGCAGGAAGCATCGTCGTGGCTTGCGGGTTCCTCGCGCCGGCCCATGCCCAGCAGGACCAGCCCGCCAGCCGGGAGAAGGTCGAGATCACCGGCTCCTCCATCAAGCGCATCGAAGGCGAGACCGCCTTGCCGGTGCAGATCCTGAAGAAGGAAGACATCGACCGCATCGCTCCGGCCACCACCGAGGAGCTGATGCACTACATCACCGCGATCACGACCGCGGGCAGCATCACGGTCTCGCAGGCGAACGGGACCATCACCACGTCGCAATCGACCGTCTCCCTGCGCGGGCTCGGCTCCACGCGCACGCTGGTGCTGGTGAACGGGCGTCGCGTCGCGGTGTTCGGCGGCACCAACAGCACCGCGGTCGACGTGAACAGCATCCCGGTCGAGGCGATCGAGCGCATCGAGGTCCTGAAGGAAGGCGCCTCCTCGCTCTACGGCAGCGATGCCGTGGCGGGCGTCGTGAACTTCATCCTGCGCCGCGACTTCAAGGGCGCGGACGTGCGCGCGACGTACGGATCGCCGACCCGCAGCGGCGGAGGCAAGGAAGTCCAGGCCTCCGCGTTCCTCGGCTTCGGCGACCTGGACCGCGATCGCTACAACGTGAACATCGGCGCGGGCTACCACAAGATCGATCCCATCATGGGCTCGGACCGCTCGTTCGCGCATAACATCAACGTGGGCGAGCGCAACGACCTCAGCTCGACCATCGCGTTCCCCGCGAACATTCTGTTCGGCCCCAACTTCTCGCGCATCGCGAGCCCCGCGTTCCCCGACTGCGGCCCGGACAGCATCGTGTCCCCGTTCTTCGCGAACAACGCGAATTCGGGGCGCGCGTGCCGCTTCGAGAACAGCCCCTTCCTCACCGTGCAATCGGGCGAGAAGCAGGAGAACGTGCTGGTCAACGCGCGCTACCGCTTCACGCCGCAGGTCGAGGGCTACGTCGAGACCGGCTACGTGCACAACGAGATTTCGTATGTGACACAGCCCGTGCCCGTCGCGCCGAACACGAACCTGCCCGCAACCAACCCCTACAACGCGTTCCTGAGGAACCTCATCGCGACGCAGTACCCGAACCTCGCCCCGGGCCTCGCCCGCTTCAGCACGCTCAACGACACCCTCATGCTGCTGCCGCCGTCGAGCCCGTTCTATCCGACCGCGTTCGTCGCCTCGCTGGGATTGCCGACCAACCAGCCGATCGCGTTCGACTACCGCGACTTTGCGAACGGGCCGCGCCATACGCGCGACGAGTCGGACAACTCGCGCATCGTGGCGGGCGCGCGCGGCACCTTCGGCGCGTGGGACTACGATTCGGCCTTCCTCTACAGCGAGAGCAAGGCGAAGTCGAACCTGGTCGCGGGCTATCCGCAGTGGTCGCACTTCCTGCCGCTCCTCGACACGGGCGTCATCAACCCCTTCGGCCCGACCACCGACCCGGCGACGCTCGCCGCGGTGCAGGCGGCCGAATTCCGCGGCGTCGTGTACAAGTCGAAGACCTCGACCACCAGCGTGGATGCGAAGCTCTCCCGCGAGCTGATGGAGCTGCACGGCGGAGCGGCGGCGCTCGCGCTCGGCGGCGAGCTGCGCGAGGAGGCGTTCCGCTTCGATCCCTCGGCCGAGTTCGAGGTGGGCGACATCGGAGGATTCGGCGGCAACGTGCTGCCGGTCGACCGCCGCCGGCACGTGGGCTCGGTCTACACGGAGATCGATGCGCCGTTCCTGCGCACCTTCGAGGCCGACCTCGGCGTGCGCTACGACAATTACCAGACCATCGGCTCCACCACGAACCCGAAGCTCTCGGTGCGCTGGCAGCCGAACCCGCAGGTACTCGTGCGCGGCTCCACCGGCACCGGCTTCCGCGCGCCTTCGCTCACCGACCTCTACACGGCGCAGGCGAACAGCGTCACCGCGAACGGCACGCGCGACCCGATCCGCTGCCCGAATCCCGCGACGGGCCAGCCGACCGACTGCAACAACCAGTTCCCGACCATCACCGGTGGCAACCCCAACCTCAAGCCGGAGAAATCGCACTCGAACACGCTCGGCTTCGTGTTCGAGCCGACGCGCGACATTTCCATGAGCATCGATTTCTTCTGGATCCAGCTCAAGGACTCGATCGTGATCGGCGGCCTGCCGTTCAACTTCATCCTCGCCAACGCGGCGAACGCGACGCAGTTCTCCTCGTTCATCATCCGCGGCGCGCCGGACGGAAACGCGAGCGGCGTGGGTCCCATCACGGACGTGATCCAGACCAACGCCAACCTCTTCAAGCGCAACGTGGACGGGTGGGACGTGGACCTCATCGCGCGCCCGGAGGTGCCGCTCGGCCGCCTCACCGTGCGCCTGTCGGGAACCTATCTCACCAAGTCCGACGTGCAGAACGCGGACGGCACGTTCACCTCGAACCTCGACCAGGAGCTCACCGCGACCGGCGGCATCGTGCCGCGCTGGCACCATGTGGCGAGCGCGACCTACGACACCGGCCCGTGGATGGTCTCCCTGGTGGAGAACTACCAGAAGGGCTACCACGACATCCCGGGCAACTTCTCCGGCGGCAAGGCGCGCGACGTGGGCTCCTACGAGACGTGGGACCTGCAGGGCACGTACAGCGGGATCGCGCACTGGCGCCTCACGCTCGGCGCGAAGAACATCCTCGATCGCGATCCGCCGTACACCAACGGAGGCGGCCAGTTCGCGGCGGGATACGACGTCACGTACGCGGACGTACGCGGTCGCTTCGTCTACGGCACGGTGCAGTACGTGTTTCGCTGACCCGCGGGCGCGCGCCGATTACGCCGCGGAGGATCGCGGAGGAAACGGAGCGCTGCGGCGCGCCGCCATCGAGCGGCCGAGCGCCTCGAGGTCGCGCGCGTCGAGATAGCGGAAGAGCTCGCGCAGCGTCTCTTCCTCCGCGCGGATGTGCGCCGTATACGATCCGGCGAGCGCGGCGACGTCCGCCTCGGCAAGGGTACGCATCAATCCCTCGGCGATGCCTTCGAGCGGCTTCTTCACGCGCGCCCATGATTCCTCGAGCTTGCGATGCTCCGTCTCGAGCCTTGCGCGCAGCGCGTGGAAGCGCGCCTTCTCCGCCTCGTCGGCGATGCGCGTCTCGAGCAGCGGGAAGACGTCCTGCTCCTCGTCCTGGTGGTGGTCGACGGCGGCCTTGCGGAAATAGCGCAGCACCGACTCGGCCGCGGCGCTCGCCTCGGCATCGATGCCTTTCGCGTCGAGGTGCGCGCGCAGGCGCCTCAGCGTCTCGAGCTGCTTCTCGATCCTGCGGTGGCACCCGAACAGCATCTCGAGCGGATCGTCGAAGCCCGCGGGCGGCTGCGGGAACGGCCTCGGCCTACGCGCCGGATCCGGCGTGCCCATCGGCGCGCTCCCGCGAAACGAACGAGGCCTTCATGGCCATGCGACCCCCATCCCCTCGAAAGGTTGCAGCGCGGTGCCTTCACGCGACGCGCGCCGCTACGACCACGTAGCGTAGCGCAGTTCCCGGGCGGATCGCGTCGAACGGGTAGCAGGTGATGAGCGTGAGGCGCGGCGTGCCCTCGTTCTCCATCACGTCGGTCTGCGACCGGTCCACGATCGAGGCGTCCTCCACGCGATAGCGCACGATGCGGCCGCCGGCTGGCTGCAGGTCGATCTCGTCGCCCGGTGCGAGGCGCTTCAGGAACGCGAAATGCGTGTCGCGATGGGCGACGATCACGGTGTTGCCGCCGCTCGCGGGCGGCGCCGTTCCCGCGACCAGTCCCGGGCCGAAGGCGAGCGAGCGGCGGCTCGCGTCGTCCAACACGTAGAGCTCGATGTGGCGCGCGGGAACCGTGAGGCGTGCGACCGGGCGCAGGTCCGCCCACGGCCAGGGACGGCGCGGCGCTCGTCCGGCGCTCGCGTGCGACCAGGCCGACGCGATGAGCCGCTGCGCGACGTAACCCTTCGCGTGGATCCACGCCGCGGCGCCGACCTCGGTCATGCCGAAGAGCGCGAGCGAGGCCGCGAGGAGGAGCGTGGCGCGCCTCATGCCGCCCTCGGCTGCATCGCGCTACGCCCGATCAGCGCGACGATCGCCGCGGCGGCGAGCGCGAGGAGCCCGAGCAGGAGCTGCAGCGTCGCGCTGGTGTCCGTCTGCGGAATCGCACCGCCGCCCGATCCCCTCGGCAGCGCCGCGTGCACGAGTGCCGTCTTGAGCGTGCGCGTCGCGGGCCCGGTCGGCGTCTCGTCCACCGCGACGAGGCTCGTGTACGCGCTCACCAGGTGATGCTCGAGCGCGACGGCGACCACTTGCGTGCGCAGCTTCTCCGCGTCGCCGCCCTGGCGCATCGCGTCCATCAGGGCCGCGATCTTCGCCCTGGCCCAGAGGGCGCCCACGCCGCTCGCCGTGGGCGAGGAGGACGGCGTGAGCGCCACGCTCCAGGGTCGGGTGCCGAGCGTTCCGGAGACGATCACCGTGCCCGCGAAGCTCGCGGCGGCGGCGGAGAGCATCACCGGCTCGCCGAGATAGAGGTCGGGCACGCGCTCCGGGAACGTCTCCACCGGCGAGCCGTCGGCCCAGCGCACCTGCACGTCCTGCAGCACGGGCGACTCGATCTTCGCGAAGAGGGCCGCCATCTTCTCGTGCACCTCGCGCACGTCGCCGACGTAGGTGAACGTGCCGCGCCCGAACCGCGCGGCCTTCGTCATGAAATGCGTGTTCGGCGCGGACCCGATGCCGACCGTGAAGAGGCGGGAGCTTCCGAGCCGCTGCGCGATGAGCCTGAAGAGCTGGTCCTCGTTTTCCACGCCGCCGTCGGTCATGAACACCACCTGGCGCAGGTACCCGGGCGTGTCGGACCCGTCCAGCGCGAACGTGAGCGCGGGCGCCATCTCGGTGCCGCCCTCGGCCTTCAACTTCGCGACCCAGTCGCGCGCGCTCCGCACGTTCGCGCTCGTCGCGGGGAGCGCCTGCGGCCACATCGGGCGCAGGATCGAGTTGAACTCGACGATGTTGAAGCGATCGCGCTCGTCGAGGCGGTCGAGCGCCTCGTCCACCGCCGCCTTCGCCTGCGCGATCGAGGCGCCCTGCATCGAGCCCGAGGTGTCGATCACGAGTACCATCTCGCGCGGCACCGCCTGGAACGCCGCCTTCTGCGCGGCATCGGGCGTGGGCGGCACCACCATGAGGAGCGCGTAGTCGCGTCCGGCCACCGGCTCGGTGAAGAGCGCGGCCTGCGGCGCCGCGGCGGGCGCGAGCGACCAGGTGAGCTCGAAATCGTGGTCCGCCTCTTCCTGGTCCTTCGCGAGCGAGACCAGGGCGTGCCCGGTGTCCGGGCGGTCGATGCGCACGTCGTGATACGAGCTCGACACGGCGCCCAACGGCACGCCCGCATCGATCGAGACCGCGATGTCGACCGGATTCACGAGGTCGGTGGGGCCTGCGCTCTCGAACGCGGGCTGCACGAGGGGCGCGTCGGAGGCTTCCAGCGCCTTCCGCTCCTCGGGAAGCGCCTCGACCGGCGCCTTCATCGGCACGTAGCGCGGCGTGATCGCGAGCGGGAAGCGCAGGCGGTAGACGCCGTTCTCGTAGCCGAGCGTCTGCTGGTACTCGATCGTGATGCGCACCATCTCGTCGGGGCCGATCTGCGCCACCGAGTTGGTGAAGAGGTTGGGGCGCTGCTGCTCCACGAGGGCGGCCTTGCGGCCCGCGGACTTCGCCTGCTCGTAGCTCTTGCGCGCGGCGTCCTTCTCCTGGATCTCGCCGACGATCACCCGATTGCCGATTTGCATCTCGAGGTGGTCGACGGCGGCCTTGTCGGGGAGCGGGAACACGTAGACGCCTTCGACGAACTCGGCTCCGGGGTTGTGGAACGATTGCGTGACCCGCGTGCGCGCCGCCACGCCGCTCACGGTGATCGCGACCTCGGTCTCCACGGTGGGCGCCACGGTGTACTCGCCGGGCGTGCCGGTCGTGAGGAGAAGCTCCCCCGCGCGCGCATCGGCCGGCGCGACCGTGCCTGCCGCCTGCGCATTCGAGGCGAGCACGATCGCCGCGAACCCCAGGGCGAGCGCAACCACGATGCCGCCGAGCACCGCGCGCACGCCCAACACGATGAACTCCCCCGCCTTGCCCCGCTCCATCGCCGTTCCCTTTCTTGTTCGACGCGATGGCGCCATTTCGCTCGGCGGCGGGGGAAGCGCGAGGCAACGGCAAGGGCGATGTGGCGAAGATTTGTGTCAGAAAAATGGCGCCGCGGAATCGGGGACGTACCCCGTTTTCCCTTAGGCGGAACCGCCTCTGTTCCGCCTAAGGGAAAACGGGGTACGTCCCCTATAATCCGCGGATGGCCCGCCGCATCGCGCTCGTCGAGGACGATTCCACCATCCGCCAGAACTACGTCGACGCGCTCTCGCGCGCGGGCTACGAGGTGGTCGCGTTCGGCGACCGCGCGAGCGCCTCGCGTGCGCTTGCCGCGCGCCTGCCCGAGCTCGCGATCATCGACATCGGGCTGGGCGCCGACATCGACGGCGGCTTCGAGCTGTGCCGCGAGCTGCGCGGCGCGAGCCGCCGGCTGCCGATCATCTTCCTCTCGGCGCGCGACTCCGATTTCGACATCGTCTCGGGACTGCGGCTCGGCGCCGACGACTACCTCACCAAGGACGTGAGCCTGCCGCACCTCCTCGCGCGGATCGCGGCGCTTTTCCGCCGCGTCGATGCCGCCGACCAGGCGCCGGCCGCCGGCGAGGTGCTGCACCGCGGCCCGCTCGCGCTCGACGCGCAGCGCATGGCCGCCTCGTGGCGCGCGAAGCCGATCCCGCTCACCGTCACGGAGTTCTGGATGGTGCATTCGCTCGCGCGCCACCCCGGGCACGTGAAGGACCGCGACCAGCTCATGCGCGACGCGGAGATGGTGGTGGACGACGGCACCATCACCTCGCACGTGAAGCGCATCCGCAAGAAGTTCCTCGCGGTGGACCCGGCCTTCGCGGCGATCGAGACGGTGTACGGAATGGGCTATCGATGGCAGGAAGGGGAGTGAGGACCGCGGCCGCGGCGCTCGCGGCCTGCGCGGCCCTCGCGGCGTGGGCGGGCGAGCCCGGGCCGTACGTCCAGGTCGACAACGACGCCTTCTTCGACACGGACCGCTGGTACACGAGCGGCGTGCGCGTCGCCGATGTGCTCGCGCGCGGCGACCATGAGCTGGAGCTCGGCGTGCTGCAGGAGATCTACACGCCGGAGGCGAAGCGCCACGACGCGGTCGACCGGCCCAACGCGGCGCGGCTGCTCGCGACCTTCGCGCGCCACGATCGCGTCCCGGGCGACTGGCGCACGCTCGAGCTGGACCTCGGCGTGACCGGGCCGAGCGCGCTGGGCGAGCAGGCGCAGCAGCTCGTGCACCGATTCATCGCCGCGCCGCACGAGGACTGGTCGCACCAGCGATCGGATCGCGTCGATGCCGCGCTCGTGTGGTCGCAGACGCACACCCTGACAGCCACGCGCGACGAAAGCCCGTACTTCAACGGCCACTACGGCGTCGTGCTGGGGAGCCAGGTCGCGTTCGCGCACGCGGGCGTGGAGCTTCGCCTCGGGCGCGGAGAGGCGTCGCGCATGCTCGAGACGCCGGCGCTGCGCTTCGCGGCCACACCCCCGATCGCCGCGGGCGACGGCGGCTCGTGGACCACCTTCCTCGGGGCGAGCGTGCGCGCGGTCGCGTGGAACCACCTGCTCGACTTCGCGCCGGACCTTCCGTTGGAGACGCCGCAGAGGCGCCACGTCGTGCAGCGCTTCCTCGGCGGTGTCGCATGGGCCGGCCGCGGCGCGCAGGCGACCCTCGCGCTCATCCACGAGACGCGCGAGTTCGTCGGACAGCGGACCGGCGCGAACTTCGGCTCGGTCACGCTGCACCTCACCTTCTGAGATCCGCCGGCTTGCGCGCGGGCTTCGTCCACGGCATCCGCTTCCGCCTGGCGCTCGCGGCGATGGCGCTGCTCGCGCTGCCGGTGCTCGCCGCGCACTTCATCGCGAGCATGGAATCGTTCCTGCGCGCTTCGCAGGAGAAGGCGATCGGCGCGACCGCCCGCGCGGTGGCCGCGGCGCTCTCGGACCGGCCCACGCTCTTCGAGCGCGGCGCGTTCGACGACCCGGAGGGCGAGGAGCGCCGCCGCATCGTCGCGCTCTTCGCCGCCGCCGACACCGACGCCGCCGCGAGCCTGGGCAACGCCTACGTTCCCTCCGACGAGATCGAGCGCTTCCTCGCGATCATGGGACGCGCGGGGGAGCGCGTGTGGGTGGTGGATTCGCGCTCTCGCGTGCGCGGGCTCTCGGGAAGCCTCGCCGATCCGGCCGCGGCGCGCACGCTCGTGAACTGGTTGAAGCCCGTCGCCGCGCTGGTCGTGCCGGCGCCGAGCTACCCCGTGGGCGACGAGGCGCTGCCGGTGCGAAGCCAGATCGACCGCGCGCTCATCGGCGTGAGCTCGACGCAGTGGCGCGCGACGCGCGACCGTGACGTCGCGATCCTCTCGGCCGCGCAGCCCATCTTCCTCGGCGACGACATCGTGGGCGCGGTGGTGGTCGAGGAGACCACCGGTGCGATCCAGATCCTGCGCCAGGATGCGCTGGAGAAGCTGCTCGCGGTGACGCTCGTGGTGGTCGCGGCCGCGCTCGCCGTGATGCTCGCGTTCGCCGGAAGGCTCGCGGCCCGCATCCGGCGCCTGCACGCCGAGGCGGAAGCCGCGATCGACGCGCAGGGCCGCGTGCGCGGCGCGATCACGCCGACCCGCGCGCGCGACGAGATCGGCGACCTCAGCCGCACCACCGCCTCCATGCTCGCGCGCCTTCGCGACTACAACGCCTACCTCGAGGCGATGGCCGGGCGCCTATCGCACGAGCTGCGCACGCCGGTCGCGGTGGTGCGCTCCTCGCTCGACAACCTCGGCGAGGAGCCGCTCTCCGGGAAGGCGCGGATCTACGTCGATCGCGCGCTCGAGGGCGTGCGGCGGCTGGGGCGGCTCATCTCGCGGCTCTCCGAGGCGACACGGCTCGAGCGGCTGCTGGAAAGCGCCGAGGTCGAGCGCTTCGACCTCGCCGAAGTCGTGCGCGGCTGCGTCGAAGGCTATCGCGCCGCCTACCCCGCGCGCCGTTTCGAGCTGGCGCTGCCGGAAGGCGCGGTGCCGCTCGAAGGCGTGCCCGACGCGTTCGCCCAGCTCCTCGACAAGCTCGCCGAGAACGCGAACGACTTCGCCCCGGCGGGCTCGGCGGTGCGCGTCTCGCTGGAGGCGCCGCCCGCGCGCGCCATCCTCGCGGTGGAGAACGACGGGCCGCCGCTTCCCGAGGCGATGGTGCAGAGCCTCTTCGATTCCATGGTCTCGGTGCGCGGCGCCGCGGAGCGCGCCATGGCGCCGCAGGAGCGCGCGCACCTCGGCCTCGGCCTCTACATCGTGCGCATCGTCGCCGAGCACCATCGCGGAACCGTGCGCGCGGTGAACCGCGCCGACGGCGGCGTGCGCTTCGAAGTCTCCCTCCCCCGCTAGCAAAAAGGGGTCAGACCCCTTTTCCAAAGGCTGCAAAGAAGGATGTGGTTCGCCGGGGCAAAATGGGGTCTGACCCCTTTTTTGGGTAAGATTTCGGAAGGGAGAAACATCGGTCTTGGGACGCATCCTCTTCTTCATCCTCATCGGCATCGCGATCTGGCTGCTCTGGCGCGGCTCGATGCGCGTCACGCAACGCCCGTCCTCCGAGCCGGCGAGCCGCGGCCCGCGCGGCGAGGACATGGTGCAGTGCGCGCGCTGCGGCGTGCACCTGCCGCGCAGCGAAGCGCGCGACGAAGGCGGGCGCCCCGTCTGCCGCGACAATCCGCGCTGCCGCTCCGCGTGAGCTCCGCGCCGGACACCGCCGCCGTGCGGGCCGGGCCGCGCTTCGGGCGGTCGATGCCGTTCATCGTCGCGGCCGACGCGGCGACCTGGAACACGCTCCTCGTCTTCTGCGCCTACCGCGTGGTGCTCGCGGGGCTCATCGGCGTCGCGTTCCGCTACTTCAACCACTTCTTCCTCCTCGGCGCGACGACGCCCGAGGTGGTGGTGCCGACCACGCTTCTTTACGGCCTGGTCGCGCTGGCGCTCCTCGTGCCGGCGCGCATGCACGAGCCGAACCTCACGCTGCAGGTGACCGCCGGCGTGGTGGCCGACGTCGCGGCGATGGTGATCCTCATGTACGGCAGCGGCGGCGTGAAGAGCGGCCTGGGCATCATGCTGCTGGTCTCGCTCGCCGCCGCGGGCCTCATCACGCGCGGGCGCCTCGCGTTCTTCCACGCCGCGTTCGCTTCCCTCGCGCTCCTCGGCGGCCAGGCGCTCGAGGTGTGGCGCTTCGACGCGGTGGCGCAGGATTTCCTGCAGGCGGGGCTCACCAGCCTCGCGTTCTTCGCGACCGCCGGGCTCGCCTCCACGCTCGCGCAATACGCGCGCACCAGCGAGCAGATCGCCGAGGAGCGCAAGATCGACCTCGCCAACATGTCGCAGATCAACGAGCTCGTGATCCGCGACATGCAGGACGGCATCGTGGTGGTCGACGGCGAGGGACGCATCCGCCAGAGCAATCCGCGCGCGACCCAGCTGCTCGGGCCGCTGCCGTCCGGGCGGCGGACCTCGATCGGCGAGTACGCGCCGGAGATCGCGCGGCTCCTCGAAAGCTGGCGGCACGGATCGGAGACCACGTTCATGCAGCTGCGCGGCCCGCGCTCCGCGGGCGAGCTGCAGGTGCATTTCGTCCCCATCGGCGCGGGCCAGCCCTCGGCCGCCGTGATCTTCGTCGAGGACGTGGGCCGCATGCGCCAGCAGGCGCAGCAGATGAAGCTGGTCGCGCTCGGCCGCCTCACCGCCTCGATCGCGCACGAGATCCGCAACCCGCTCTCCTCGATCGGGCACGCGGCGCAGCTCCTCGAGGAGGACGGCGCGGTGGGCTTCGGCGGCAAGCGCCTGCTCGACATCATCCGCGGCAACGTCTCGCGGCTCGACCGCATCGTGCAGGAGGTGCTCTACCTCAACCGGCGCGACCGCGCGCAGCCCGAGGCGATCGATCCGGCCCCCTACCTCGCGCAGTTCGCCCAGGAGTTCGGCATCGTGGAGAAGGTGCCGGCGCAGGCGATCGACGTGCAGGTGCGCACGACGAGCCGCATCTGGTTCGACCGCCAGCACCTCGACCAGGTACTGTGGAACCTGGTGCGCAACGCCTGGCGCCACGGCCGCCAGCAGCCCGGTTCGGTGCGCCTCGCCGTTTCCGCGGCGCCCGCGCCGGGACGCGTCGCGCTCGACGTGATCGACGACGGGCCGGGCATCTCGAAGGAGGCGCAGACGCACCTCTTCGAGCCCTTCTTCACCACCGAGGCGCAGGGCACCGGCCTCGGCCTCTACATCGCGCGCGAGCTGTGCGAAGGTAACGCCGCGCGCATCGAGTACGTGGACGATTCCGGCGGAGGCCACTTCCGCATCACCGTGAAAGGCGCCTGATGAACCGCAAGGCCGTACTGATCGTCGACGACGAGGCGGACATCCGCGAGCTGCTCGTGCTCACGCTCTCGCGGATGGGCGTGGATGCCGACAGCGCCTCGAGCCTGGAGGAGGCGATGGCGGCGCTCAAGTCGCGCCCGTACGACCTGTGCCTCACCGACATGCGGCTGCCCGACGGCGACGGGCTGCAGGTGCTGCAGCACATCGCCGAGAACCACGGCAACACGCCGGTCGCGGTCATCACCGCGTTCGGCTCGACGCAGAACGCGGTCGATGCGCTGAAGGCGGGCGCGTTCGACTACTTGCCCAAGCCCATCAAGCTCGAGCAGCTGCGCCCGCTCGTGATGAGCGCGCTCAAGCTGCCGCGCCCGGTGCAGGCGCGCCGCGCCTCGATCGGCGAGACCGCGCCGCCCGGGACGCCGCGGCTGCTCGGCGAGTCGCCCGCGATCCAGCGCGCGCGCGAGATGATCGCGAAGCTCGCGCGCTCGCAGGCGCCGGTCTACATCACCGGCGAATCGGGCAGCGGCAAGGAAGTCGCCGCGCGCCTCATCCACATGGGATCGTCCCGCGCGGCCGAGCCCTTCGTCGCGGTGAACTGCGGCGCGATCCCCGAGAACCTGATGGAGAGCGAGTTCTTCGGCTACAAGAAGGGCGCGTTCACGGGCGCGGACAGCGACAAGATCGGCTATCTCCAGGCGGCGCAGAAGGGCACGCTCTTCCTGGACGAGGTGGGCGACCTGCCGCTCGCGATGCAGGTGAAGCTCCTGCGCGTGATCCAGGAGAAGAAGGTGCGGCGCGTGGGCGACACGCACGAGGAGCCGATCGACGTGCGCATCATCTCCGCCACCCACAGGAGCCTCGCGCAGCAGGTGGAGGCGGGCCAGTTCCGCCAGGACCTCTTCTACCGCCTCAACGTGATCGAGCTCAAGATGCCGAGCCTGCGGGAAATTCCCGAGGACATCACGCTCATGGTGCGCGAGGTGGTGGAGCGGCTCGCGCGGCAGAGCGCGAACCCCGCGCCGATCATCTCCGAGGAGGCGATGCTCGCGCTGCGGCGCTACGACTTCCCCGGCAACGTGCGCGAGCTCGAGAACATCCTCGAGCGTGCGATGGCGCTCTGCACCGACAACACCATCCACGAGAGCGACCTCTACCTCACGCAGGCGACCTCGCGCGACAAGGTCGTGCCGCTCGACGGCTCGCTCGGCACGCGCGGGCTGCCGCTGCACGACTTCCTCGACCAGGTGGAGCGCGAGGCGATCACGAAGGCGCTGGAGGCGACCCGCTTCAACAAGACGGCGGCAGCGAAGCTCCTGGGCATCACGTTCCGGTCGCTGCGCTATCGGCTCGATCGCCTCGGGATCGACTGAGCGGGAACGGTGCCGGAGCGGACCGCAGGCGGCCGCTCGACACCACCAGGCAGATGACGCCCACGGCCTTGCACATCGACGCGAACGGCCTATGCCCCGAAGCGGCTGCGCGTTGCTCGCCCCACTTCGACGAGCGTCCTCCCGGCGAGCGCATCTCGCTCGTCGTGATCCACGGCATCTCGCTGCCGCCCGGGGATTTCGGCGGGCCGTACATCGACGATCTCTTCCTCGGCCGGCTCGATCCCGCAGCGCACCCGTCCTTCCGCGACGTGGCGCCCATGCGCGTGTCCTCGCACTTCGTGATCCGCCGCGACGGAACGCTCCTTCAATATGTGCCGTGTGCGATGCGTGCGTGGCACGCGGGAGCGTCGCGCTGGAAGGAGCGCGAGCGCTGCAACGATTTTTCGATCGGCATCGAGCTCGAGGGGGCGGACGACGTGCCCTATGCCGAGCCGCAATACGAGACGCTCGCGGCGCTCCTGCGTGCGCTGCGCGCGCGCTACGGCGCGCTCGACCTCGCCGGCCACAGCGACATCGCGCCCGGACGCAAGACCGATCCGGGCCCCTGGTTCGACTGGGAACGGCTGCGCAGAGCGCTCGCCTGACCGCCCCCGCGCATCCCGATCCAAGCCGCTGTTTCGCCGAGGCCTTTTCGCCGCGTATTCCTTACTGCCCATTTCGTGGGCACGCCCGCTTGCCAAGGTCCTGAATCGGAACGCGAAAAAATAGTTCGGCGCGCCCCCTTGCGCCTGCGTTTTTCCCTCGCTAGAGTTTGTGGCCATACCCTCCTCACGGCACTACATGTTGTGGGAAGGCATGTGGATAAGCTGTTCAAAAGCGGGGGGCGATTCCTCGCTTGTCCACGCAAATCCGGCGGTTAGCAGGTCCCAGAAGCCTGTCGCAAAGAATCAGTGCATCGGCGCCGCCGAGCCCACGAAAACGGAAAAAAGGAGAAGACCCCATGCGCTTGTCATCCGACATCCATCCCGCGGCCCCCCTCGCCAATCCCATCCTCGGAGAGGAAGGCGCCACGCCGCAGGACCGATACGCGGATTACAAGATCATCCGCCGCAACGGCGCGGTGGTCGCCTTCGAGCCGGACAAGATCGCGGTCGCGATGACCAAGGCCTTCCTCGCCGTGTCGGGCAACACCGCCGCCGCGAGCGCCGGCGTGCGCGACAAGGTGCAGTCGCTCACGCAATCGGTGGTCGCCGCGCTGATGCGCCGCCAGCCCGCCGGCGGCACGTTCCACATCGAGGACGTGCAGGACCAGGTGGAGCTCGCGCTGATGCGTTCGGGCGAGCACCAGGTCGCGCGCAGCTACGTGCTCTATCGCGACGAGCGCGCGCGCGAGCGGGCGGCGCGGCGCGTGCAGGACGAGGCGCAGTCGCAAAAGCCCGTCATCCAGGTGAGCGTGGGCGGCGCGAAGCAGCCGCTCGACGTCGCGAAGCTCGAGGCGCTCATCGCGAGCGCGTGCGAGCACCTGCACGAGGGCGCGGAGGTCGAGCCGAGGAGGATCCTCGAGGCGACCCTGCGCGACCTCTACGACGGCGTGCCGCTCGAGGAGGTGCACAAGTGCGCCATCCTCGCCGCGCGCATGCTGATCGAGCAGGATCCCGACTACACCTACGTCACCGCGCGGCTGCTGCTGCACACCATCCGCCGCGAGGTGCTGGGCGAGGAGGTGACGCAGGGCGAGATGGCCACGCGCTACGCCGAGTACTTCCCGCAGTTCATCCAGCAGGGCGTGAAGGCGCAGCTCCTCGACGAGCGCCTCGTCTCCTCCTTCGACCTCGCGCGGCTGGGCGCGGCGTTGAAGCCGATCCGCGACCTGCAGTTCAACTATCTCGGCCTGCAGACGCTCTACGACCGCTACTTCCTGCACATCCACGAGCGCCGCATCGAGCTGCCGCAGGCGTTCTTCATGCGCGTCGCGATGGGGCTCGCCATCAACGAGCTCAACCGCGAAGAGCGCGCGGTCGAGTTCTACAACGTGCTCTCGACGTTCGATTTCATGTCGTCGACGCCGACCCTTTTCAACTCGGGAACCATGCGCTCCCAGTTGTCGTCGTGCTACCTCACGACGGTCCCTGACGACCTCGACGGCATCTACGAGGCGATCAAGGAGAACGCGCTCCTATCGAAGTTCGCAGGAGGACTCGGAAATGACTGGACGCAAGTGCGTGCGCTGGGCTCCTACATCAAGGGGACCAACGGGAAGTCGCAAGGGGTGGTCCCTTTCCTCAAGGTCGTATCCGACACTGCCGTCGCGGTCAATCAATGCTTCGCGCCGTCCACGGGCGTCTACACAGCCGGGGGATTGAAGGAGATCAAGGACGTGAAGCCGGGCGACCTCGTGCTCGGCAAATCCGGCGCTTACCGCGAGGTCGAGCGCCGCTTCGCATATAACCAGACCGATCGCATGGTGGCGATCCGGGTGAGGCATGCGATCGACCCGCTGCTGGTGACGGCGGGACACCCGTTTTATGCCATCCGCGGCGTGCCGATGGAGCAGGCCAACCATCGCACGCGGGAATGGCTCGCCAAGGGCAAGGTCAGGGCCGACTGGGTGGAAGCGGGCGAGCTGCGCCGCGGCGACTACGTCGCGCAGGTCGTTCCCACGGAAGTCGTGCATGTGGCCGGGCTTTCCGAGGACGATGCGCGCATGTACGGCATCCTGCTCGGCGATGGCCATTTGTCGAAGGACGGCATGCAATGGGGCGTGAGCGGGAATCCTTCGAGGGACGAACACCTGGCATTCGTTCGGTCTTACCTGGAAGAGCGCGGAATCCATTTCTGGCAGAGCGCGCGCGGCGAGACCTATGCGCAGGTCCATTGGGCGTTTGGACGCGGCGTTGTCCGGGATGCGACCACTGGTCGCATCGTCGGCGCCGGTGAGGCCACCATGCCCTTCGGCTACGAGGACATCTACGACGAGGCGGGCTGCAAGCGCATTGCGCGCCGCTTCGCCCATCTGCCCAGGCCGCACACGGCAGCGCTGATCCGCGGCCTGCTGGAGACCGATGGCGGCGTCTCGCGCGGCAAGGAGATTTACTTCACGAACACTTCCAGGCCGCTCGTCGATGGGCTGCGCTACCAGCTGCTGCGCATGGGCGTGCCCACCGCCGGCCAGTATCGCGAGCGCGCGAATGCCCGTGACGCGGTTCGCGCGGATGGGTCGAAAACGCGCTTCGAAGGTACGACAAGGGCCTACGACCTTCGCATTCCGGCGGTGCCCGAGATCGCGGCGCTGGTGGACTGCAAGCCGATTGCCAAGCGCAACTGGCTCGAGATCGAAGGCAAGCTCTTTTCGCGCGTGACGGATGTGCAGGACATCTCGCCCAAGCCCTTCGTCTACGACCTCAAGGTCGAAGGCGACGAGTCGTACATGACGACCGGAGGCCTCGCGCACAACGGCGGCAAGCGCAAGGGCGCGGTCTGCTGCTACCTCGAGACCTGGCACCTCGACATCGAGGAGTTCCTGGAGCTGCGCAAGAACACCGGCGACGACCGGCGCCGCACGCACGACATGAACACCGCCAACTGGATCCCGGACCTCTTCATGAAGCGGGTGATGGAAGGCGGCGAGTGGACGCTCTTCTCGCCCTCGGATTGCCCGGACCTGCACGACAAGTTCGGCAAGGCCTTCGAGGACGCGTACACCGAGTACGAGCGCAAGGCCGCGCGCGGCGAGCTCAAGCTCTTCAAGAAGATCCCGGCGCAGAGCCTGTGGCGCAAGATGCTCACGATGCTCTTCGAGACCGGGCATCCGTGGATCACGTTCAAGGACGCGTGCAACGTCCGCTCGCCGCAGCAGCACGTGGGCGTGGTGCACAGCTCCAACCTTTGCTGCATCGCCGCGGACCAGCGTGTCGTGACCGACCGCGGGCTCCTCACGATCGGCGAGCTCTATCGGCTGGGCGGGAAGAACAGGGTGGTGGGCCTCGACGGCGTGTACGACGCCTCCGAGATGCTGCTGCCGCGCCCGAACGCGCCGATGGTGCGCATCGAGACGGAAGAGGGCTACTCGCACAAGGTGACGCCGGACCACAAGGTGTGGGTGAAGGATCGCGGCTGGGTGGAAGCGCAGCACCTCGCGAAGGGCGACAAGCTCCTCATCCAGCAGCTCGAAGGCCTCTGGGGTGCCGACCACATGCCGGAGCTCTCGTACCTGATGGGCCTCGTCGCGGGCGACGGCACGTTCGGCAAGGGCAATGTCCACGTCGACATCTGGGAGCAGGAGTTCGACCTCCTCGCCAAGACGACGCAGGATGTGCACTTCCTCCTCGAAGGCAACACGGTGCTCACGACCAGCTCCACGAATACGCCGGAATTCGCCGTGGATTGGAAGGCGGGCAAGGCGCGGCTTTCGTCCGCGCCGCTACGCCGGCTCTTCGAGCTGCACGGCTTCACGAAGGAGAACAAGACCCGCGTGCCGCGCCTCGTATGGGAAGGCGATCGCGAAACGGCGGGCTCGTACCTGCGCGGCCTGTATCAAGCGGACGGCAACATCGTCTCGAGCGGGGAGGTGACCACCCTCTGTCTCGCGTCGGTCGACCGCAAGTTCATCGAGGAGCTGCAGGTCCTCTGGGCGAACTTCGGCGTGAAGAGCTCGATCAACGTGATGCGCGGCCACGAGCTGCATCCGATGCCCGACGGCAAGGGCGGCAGGAAGGAGTACTGGAGCCAACCGCTTTATCGCCTGCTCATCACGTCGATCAAGGGGTGCCGGATCGCCGAGGAAGTGACGCACCTCGCCGCATCGCGCAAGTCGGAGGCCGCACAGCGCTATCTCGAGAACCTGAAGAAGGAAGGCCACGAGCAGAAGCTCCATGCCACCTTCACCGGCCTCACCGACCTGCCCAACGAGGACGCCTACTGCCTCACGGTCGATTCCGACACGCACGCGTGGACGGTGAACGGCTTCATCACCAGGAACACCGAGATCACGCTGAACACCAACGCGCACGAAATCGCGGTCTGCAACCTCGGCTCCGTGAACCTCCTCGCGCACATCCGCAACGGGCGCCTCGACCACGACAAGTTGAAGCGCACCATCGCGACCGCGATGCGGATGCTCGACAACGTGATCGACATCAACTACTACGCGGTGAAGAAGGCGCGCGATTCCAACATGCGCCATCGCCCGGTGGGCCTGGGCATCATGGGCTTCCAGGATTGCCTGCAGGAGCTGCGCATCCCGTACGCGAGCGAGGCGGCGGTCGATTTCGCCGACAAGTCCATGGAAGCGGTGTGCTACTACGCCTACTGGGCTTCCACCGAGCTCTCCCAGGAGCGCGGCCGCTATTCGAGCTACGCCGGCTCCCTGTGGGACCGCGGCATCCTGCCGCAGGATTCGCTGAAGCTCCTCTCCGCGGAGCGCGGCGGGTACGTCGACGTGGATCTGTCGGAGACGATGGATTGGGGGGCGCTGCGCAAGCGCATCCAGCAGCACGGCATGCGCAACTCCAACTGCATCGCGATCGCACCGACCGCCACCATCTCCAACATCATCGGCGTCTCGGCCTCGATCGAGCCCAACTACCAGAACCTCTTCGTGAAGTCGAACCTCTCGGGCGAGTTCACCGTGGTGAACGAGTTCATGGTGCGCGAGCTCAAGAAGATGGGCCTCTGGGACGCGGTGATGGTGAACGACCTCAAGCACTTCGACGGCTCGATCGGGAAGGTCGACCGCATCCCGCAGGAGCTGCGCTCGCTCTACGCGACGGCGTTCGAGGTCGAGCCGAAGTGGCTGGTGGAAGCGGGATCGCGGCGCCAGAAGTGGATCGACCAGGCGCAGTCGCTCAACATCTACATGGCGGGCGCCTCGGGCAAGAAGCTCGACGAGTGCTACAAGCTCGCATGGGTGCGCGGGTTGAAGACCACGTACTACCTGCGCACGCTCGCGGCCACTTCCGCGGAGAAGTCCACCGGCAAGGGCGGCGAGCTGAACGCGGTACCGGCGATGGGCGGCATGGCGGCGATGGGCGCGGCGGGCGACGGGGCGGCCGAGGAAGCGAAGTTCTGCTCGATCGACAATCCCGAATGCGAGGCTTGCCAGTAGCGTGAACGCGCGGCGGGCGTGCCGCCGGCCGGCCGGCCTTGCGCCGGTCGCGCCGGCGGCGAGGCTCGCGGCGTGCAGCGCGATCCCGCTCTCGACCGCGGCCGCTTCAGCAGGGCTACTTCGCGCTTGTCGACGGGGGCACTATCCGGCTGGGTGGAGCGCGCCGGGCAATTCGCCGTAGATCCGGAAGAAAGCCTCGGGGCCCTGGCGGATCGTATCCACCAGCGTGGGCCGGCCGCGCACGGCTTCTATCTGCTTCGCCATGACTGCGCCGACCACGTACGGGATCCGCTCGGTGATGCCGGCCGCGAGCACGCGCTGCTTGAGAATCGGCAAGTCCTTCGAGGTGCCGCTCGCGAGATCGGCGAGCAGCCGCAGGCACGCCTCGAACTTGGCGCCGACGAGCGCTGGATCGTCGATCATCGCGTAGTCGTCGAGGGCGGGCCGGCGCGGACGATCCGTGTACGCGACGTAGGTCGCCATCCCTTCGTTCTGCACCGTCCACAGGAAATCGCGGCGCAGCTCGGCGGCGTCGCGCGCACCCGCGGGCGACGACCCTTGCTGGTATCGGATGAACCCGATATGGAAAAGCTCGTGGATCATCAGGTTGAAGAAGCGCGACGCATCGTGCCTCCAGAACGGATGGGTCACGCTCACGACGATCGTGCGGTCCCACGCGAACGCATAGTTCGGCAGGAAGAGCGCGAGCACGATCTTGCCCTCGATCGGCGTTTCCGCGGGGAGATAGCGTTCGAGCACGGCCGCTGCATGGCGCGGAAAGGCGGCCGCGCCGTTGCGGATCTGCGCGACGAAGGCGGCGGTCGCCTGCAGGGGCGGCCTCTTCGACCGATCGGCCTTGAGGGCGCGGACGCGCTCGAAAAGCCTCTCCGCCTCGAGGTCGGGATCCGGAATGCCGGACCACTTCGCCTGCAGCTTCGCGAGGCGATAGGGCTCGAGGCCCTTCCATTCCGGCGGATCGTCGGCCGAAGGCTGCGCGGCCCAGCGAAGCAGGCGATCCACGCCCGCCGTGTCGATCTCGATGGCATCGGTCGAGCCCGCGCGCGCGGAAGCGACCCGCGGCAGCATCAGCAAGGCCGGGGCCATCAGCAAGTGGCGTCTGGAGCGCTGCATGCACGCGTTATACTCGCGGCGCGGTATGTTCGTCACTCACCCCGTACGAGCGCTTCGGGCTCCCAACGCTCCTCGTCTCGTGGAGAAGACCCTCACATCTCCGCGATCATCGTGACGATCGCGCCCACGGCGATCGCCATCGCGGCGAGCCGGCCGTAGCGCTCCACCGCGGGAATCGAATCGCCCACCACCAGCTCCACCGGCACGTCGGTGCGGCCGAGCACGCGCTCGGTCGTGGCGAGCTCGAGGAAGCGCGTGATCGAGCCCCTGCGCGCGGTGCCCATCACGATGCGCTCGCAGCGCAGCCGCTTCGCCTCCTCGGCGATCACCTCCGCGGCATCGCCCACCAGCACGTGCGCCTGGTACGGGATCTGGCGGCGGTCGAGCCATTCGCGCGCCGGTGCGAGGGCGATCGCGCCCTTCTCGCGGTAGTAATCCTGGCGCAGCGACCGGCGCACCAGGCGCACGACGCGTCCGGAAAGCGGCCGCCGCACGTTGAGGAGGTGGATGGTGAGCTCGGGATTGCGCCGGAACGCCGCGGCGACGCGCGGCAAGGCTTCGTACGAGGTCGCGAAGTCGCTGATGGGCACGAGGACGTTGTCCATGGTCTTTTCCTTGCCGGATGCGGAGGGATCGGCCGCGCTGCGCGCGGCGAGCTGCGCGAGCCGCGCGTGGATGCGCGACTCCAGGTGCCGGTGGTTGCGCACGAACCCGGCGAGCAGCACGCCGCACACCAGCACCACGTAGAGCGGCACCGTGAGCGGCCAGCGCGCGAGGACGTCCTCGGCGAGCGGCTCGTCGGTGATCATCTTGGCCGCGGTCCACAGCAGCACCGCGGCGCCGACGTAGACGATCGAGGGATGGAGCTCGACCCATTTCAGCAGCCACGTCGAGCCCCACACGACGATCGGCACGCTGGTCGCGAGCCCGAGCACCACGAGCGCGTAGCTGCCGTGCGCCGCGCCCGCGACGCCGAGCACGTTGTCGCCGCCCATCACCATGTCGGCGATGACGATGGTGCGCACCGCGGCCCAGATGCCGCGCGGCTTCGCGTCGTGGCCGGCGCCCGCGTCCTCCTCGGGCAGCAGCAGTTTGTAGCCGATCCAGGCGAGCGCCACGCCGCCCGCGAAAAGGAGGCCCGGGATCGCGAGCAGCCACACGACCGCGAGCGTCATGGCGCAGCGCACGACCACCGCGCCCACGGTGCCGAAGACGATCGCGCGCCGCTGCAAGCGCGCGGGAAGATTGCGCGCGGCGAGCGCGATCACGATCGCGTTGTCCCCCGAGAGCATCAGGTTGATCACGACGATCGAGGCGAAGGAGCCGAGGAAGGAGAGGATCGCGTCCATCGCTCCATGGTGCGTGCCCGGCCGGGCGGCGGCATCGGGACTCGCGATGGCGGCCATCGCGTTTCGCGATGCCTTCGCGCAGCGGCCGTTGCGCAGGGCGCCGCGCCTGTGCAAAAATGAAGCGCGTGCCCGCGTTGCGCGGGCCTTATTCCCTTCAAAGGGGAGTAGCTTTAGCGGCCGCTTCGTCATGACGGGCTTTCGGGCCCCGGATCGGCCGGCAGATCGGGCGCTCGCCCGGTTCGTTAGCGAGACCTTTGAGCTGACGAGCCATTGGAGCGAGCCATGAGCCGACCGCGTTTCCGTCCGTATTTCCGCCACGGGTTGCTGCCGCAGCTGATCGCCTTCGAGGCGTGCCTGCGCCTGGGCGGCGTCACGCGCGCCGCGCGCGAGCTGTGCCTCGCGCAGCCCACCGTCTCGGGCATGCTGCGCAAGCTTTCCGAGACCGTGGGCGAGCCCGTCGTCGTCACGCGCGGCGGGCGCATCGAGGCGACCGCGGCGGGGCGCGAGGTGGCGCTCCTGTGCGAAGGCATCTTCGAGTCGCTCGAGCGCTTCGACGAGCGGCGGGCGCAGCGACGCCAGGCCGCGCCGGACACAATTTGACGCATTCCCTTGTCCGTCGCCGCGCCGCCTCGCGCGTTAGGGGGATAGCATGAACGGATTCGACAAGGAGAAAGGTCCTGTGAAGATCCTGGCCCGCCGTCTCGCCGTCCTCGCCGTCGCGCTCGCCGCGGCTCCCTGGGCCGTCGCGCAATCCGATGACGCGGCCGAAGCGCCCACTTACGATGCCACCGCCTACGACGTTTCCGCGGCGCCCGCGGAGCAGGCCTACTCGCAGCCGGAGCTCGACCAGATGCTCGCGCCCATCGCGCTCTATCCGGACGAGCTGCTCTCCCAGGTGCTGATGGCCTCCACCTATCCGCTGGAGGTGGTGCAGGCCGCGCGCTGGTCGCGGGCGAATCCGGGGCTCCAGGGCGACGACGCCGTCTCGGCGGTCGATTCCATGGATTGGGACCCCAGCGTCAAGTCGCTCGTCGCGTTCCCGGACGTGCTCGCGCAGATGGACCAGAACCTCGACTGGACGCAGAACCTCGGCGAGGCGTTCCTCGCGCAGCAGGACGGCGTGATGGCCTCGGTGCAGCGCCTGCGCAGCGCCGCCATGCAGGCCGACAACCTCGCCACCAACGACCAGATGGTCGTCTCGCGCGAGGGAACCGACATCGCCATCGATTCTCCGTCGCCGGACACGATGTACGTGCCCTACTACGATCCGCGCCAGGTGTACGGCACGTGGTGGTGGCCGTCCTATCCGCCGGTGTACTGGGCGCCGTGGCCGGGCTATTACCTCGGCGGTTCCGCATTCGCGTTCACGGTCGGCATCCCGGTCGGCGTCGATTTCTTCTTCGGCGACTTCGACTGGCGCCGCCACCACCTGCGCGTGTTCGAGCACCATCCGTTCTACACGCACGAGCACCATCGAGACAGCCGCGACCACCAGTGGCGCTGGGATCCGAGCCATCGCCGCGGCGTGCAGTTCCACAATCCGGTCGCGCGCGCGGAGTTCGCCAGCGCCACCACGCCGCGTGCGCCGCGCACCTCGATTCGCGCGCCGCGCGCGGCGAGCACGCCGTCGCAGGGACAGGGCGCCGGATTCTTCCCGATCGAACGCCCGCAGCCGCGCTCGCAGGCGCAACGCCAGCCGCTCGCGCGCCCGCCGCAGGGCATGCCGCGGATCGCGCGGCCGCCGGCCGCTCCGCAGTTCGAGCAGCGCCAGCAGCTCGTCGCCCCGCAGCAGCAGCCGCTCGCGCGGCCTGCCGTGCCGCAGGGTGCGCGCGTGCCGCAGCAGGGCGTGCACCTCATGCCGCGCTTCCAGCGTCCGGCGCAACCCGCGCCGCAGGCGCCGCAGATCGTGCATCCGCTTGCGCCGGTGGTGCACCCGATGCCGCAACCCGTGCAGCCGCTCGCGCGGCCGATGCCGCCCGCACGTGCGCCGGAGGCGCAGGGCCGCGAAGAGGGGCCGCGCGAAGGAGCGCGAGGCGAAGGAGCGCGCGGCGCCGGCCGCTGATCGCAATCGCGCGAGCGTCCGCTTGCCCTTGACGTAAACCGCGCTTTCCACGCCGCCGCATCGCGCGCGACCGGAAGGTCGGCAATGCGCGCAGTGTTATCCTGCCAAGCCGTTCTTCCCTGCAGACCGCGCGCGCCAGAACTTTCGGGCGGCGCGGCCGCTCTCAGCCATTTCGGGAGAAACCACAACAAGCCATGCCCGGGACCGCATTCCCCCTCGAAGTCACGCCGCGCCTGCCGCAGGAGCTCGCGCGCCTCGAAGAGCTCGCGAACAACCTCTGGTTCAGCTGGGACCGCACGACGCGCTCGCTCTTCGCGCGCCTCGACCCGGTCCTGTGGGACGCCGTCGGCCACAACCCGAAGGCGCTGCTCAAGGCGGTGGACGAGCGGCGCTTGCGCGAAGCGGCGCAGGACCCGGTGTTCCTGCACGATTTCGACCGCACGCTCGCCACGTACGACGCGTACCACGGCCGCCGGCCCGCGAGCGAGGCGGCGGTGGCGATGAAGGAAGGCGACCTGGTCGCCTACTTCTGCGCGGAGTTCGGATTCCACGAGAGCCTGCCGATCTATTCCGGCGGCCTCGGCATCCTCGCGGGCGACCACTGCAAGACCGCGAGCGACATGGGCCTGCCGTTCATCGCCGTGGGGCTGCTCTACCGCCAGGGCTACTTCACGCAGGCGATCGACAACGAGGGCAACCAGCACGCGGCGTACTCGGACAACGATTTCGGCACGCTGCCGATCACGCCCGTCGTGCGCGACGGCAAGCCCCTGCAGGTGACGGTGGAGTTCGGCGACCACGACGTGGACGTGAAGCTGTGGCTCGCGCGCGTCGGCCGCGTCACGCTCTACCTCCTCGACACCGACCTCGAGAGCAACCGCCCGGAGGACCGCGCCACCGCGCACCGGCTCTACGGCGGCGATCGCACCACGCGCATCCAGCAGGAGATCGTGCTCGGCGTGGGCGGCGTGCGGGCGCTGCGCGCGCTCGGCATCCAGCCGACCACCTGGCACATCAACGAGGGCCACGCCGCGTTCCTCGTGCTCGAGCGCGTGCGCGGGCTCATGAAGGAAGCCGGCGTCGACCTTCCCACCGCGATGGAGGCGGTCGCCGCCAACACCATCTTCACCACGCACACGGCGGTCGCGGCGGGGCACGACCACTTCGCCCCCGACATCGTGGTGCGCTACTTCTCGCGCTTCCTGCGCGAGCTGCACGTGGAGGCGGACCAGCTCCTCGCGCTCGGCAGGACGCCACGCAACGGCGACTTCAACATGACCGCGCTCGCGGCGCGCGGCGCGCGCTACGTGAACGGCGTGAGCCGCATCCACGGCGACGTCTCGGCGCTCATCCTCGGCGAGCTGTGGCCCGAGGTGCCCGAGCAGGAGAACCCGGTCACCTACATCACCAACGGCGTGCACTTCCCGAGCTTCCTCGCGCCGGAGTGGGTAGACACCTTCGACCGCTTCCTCGGCAGCGGCTGGAGCCGGCACCTGCCGGAGCCGGGCGCGCTCGAGCGCATCGCCGACCTTCCCGACCACATCTTCTGGAGCATCCGCCAGCACCTCAAGGCGAGGATGCTCACGCTGGTGCAGGAGCGCGTGCGCGAGCAGCACTTCCGCAACCAGGGGAGCGAGGCGCACGTCGACCGCCTGCTCAAGTTCTGCGATCCGGCGAACCCGAACGTGCTCACCATCGGCTTCGCGCGGCGCTTCGCGACGTACAAGCGCGCGACGCTCCTCTTCGAGCGGCTCGAATGGCTGCGCGACATCGTCGCCGACGCCGATCGCCCGGTGGTGTTCATCTTCGCCGGCAAGGCGCACCCGGCCGACGAGCCCGGCCGCGCGATGATCCGCCGCGTGAACGAGGTCTCGTGGATGCGCGATTTCGAGGGGCGCATCCTGTTCGTCGAGGGCTACGACCTGCGGCTCGCACGGCGCCTGGTCTCCGGCGTGGACGTGTGGCTCAACAATCCGATCTTCCCGATGGAGGCCTCGGGCACCTCGGGCATGAAGGCCGGCTTCAACGGCGTCATCAACCTCTCGGTGCTCGACGGCTGGTGGGGCGAGGGCTACCGCGGCGACAACGGCTGGGCGATCAAGCCCGCCTCCGAGAAGCTCGACGACCAGCGCCGCGCGCAGGAGGAAAGCCGCTCGCTCTACGAGATCCTGCAGGACCGCGTGATCCCGCTCTACTACGACCGCGGCGCGATGGGCTTCTCGCCGGAATGGGTGAAGATGGCGAAGCGCTCCATCATGACGCTACTGCCGCAGTTCAACAGCGAGCGGATGGTGGGCGAGTATCTCTCGAACTTCTATATCCCGGCCTCGCAGCGCCACCACCGCTTCGACGAGAACGGCTTCCAGCTCGCGCGCGAGCTCGCGCAGTGGAAGCGGCGCGTGCGCGAAGCCTGGCCGAAGGTCTCGCTCCATGCGGGAGAGCTCCCGGGAAGCCACACGCAGTTCGGCCAGAAGGTGCGCTTCTCCGTGGTGGTGCAGCTCGACGGCCTGGAGCCGCAGGACGTGGCGGTGGAGCTCCTCATCGGCGACTCGCTCCGGGAGCTGCGCCTGCGCCATCCGCCCGAGAGCTACACGCTGCACCCGGAAGGCGGCAAGGAAGCTTCCGGCGAGCAGCGCTACGCGATCGACCTCGCGCCCGATCTTTGCGGAAGGCTCGAGTACCGCATCCGCGCATACCCGTACCACGCGGCGCTCGCCCATCGCTTCCAGATGGGACTCATGAAGTGGATCTGAGGCCCTCGTAGATCGCGCGATAGGCGCGCGCCGCCGGCTCCCAGCCGAAGTCGCGCGTCATGCCGTTCAACTGCAGCTTCTTCCAATGCGGCGGATCGCGGTACGCGGCGAGCGCGCGCTCGACGCCCTTCACGAGCTGGTCCACCGTGGGCTCGCGCAGCAGGAAGCCCGTCGCGCCGTTCGGCCCGTGGCTGTCGTCGACGACGGTGTCGACCAGTCCCCCGGTCGCGTTCGCGATCGGCGGCGTGCCGTAGCGCTGGCTGTACATCTGGTTCATGCCGCACGGCTCGAAGCGCGAGGGCATGAGGAACGCGTCGGCGCCCGCTTCCACGAGGTGCGCGAGCGCCTCGTCGAAGCCGATGAAGAGCGCGACCTCGCCCGGGTGCCGCGCCTGCGCGGCCTTGAGCGCCGCGCTCATCTCGCGATCGCCGGTGCCGACGAGCGCGAGCTGCACGCCCATCGCCACGAGCCGCGGGATCGCCGCCGCGATGACGTCGATGCCCTTCTGGTGCGTGATGCGGCTCACGCATCCGAGGAGCAGCCGGTCGTCGGGCCCGCCGAGGCCGAGGCGCTTCTTGAGGAGCCGCTTGTTCGCGACCTTGCGCTCGAGCGTGAGCACGCCGTAGGGGCTCGCGAGGTGCGGATCGGCCTGCGGATTCCACACCTTCGCGTCGATCCCGTTGAGGACGCCGTGCAACGAGTCCGCGCGCATCCGAAGAACCCCCTCGAGCCCGAAGCCGAGCTCCGGCGTCTGGATCTCGCGCGCGTAGGTCGGGCTCACCGTGGTCACCGCATCCGCGTAGACGATGCCCGCCTTGAGGAACGAGGCGCGGCCGTGGAATTCCATGCCCTCGAGGCCGCGCGCCGGGTCGGGAATGCCCAGGCCGTCGAGGTCGCCGTACGGAAAGAGCCCCTGGAACGCGAGGTTGTGGATCGTGAGCACGCTCTTCGCGCGGCGCGCGCCACCGCAGCCCAGGTACAACGGCGCGATCGCGGTGGGCCAGTCGTGGCAATGCACGACCTCGGGACGCCATTCGATCGGCGAGTCGCCGCTCGCGAGCAGCGCCGCCGCGCGCGAGAGCACGCCGAAGCGCAGCGCGTTGTCGTCCCAGTCGTCGCCGTCGTCGGCCTGGTAGGGTCCGCCGCCGCGGTCGTAGAGGGCCGGACAATCGAGCACCAGCAAGGGAACGCCTTCGGCGAGTTTCGATTCCAATACGCGCGTCCGGCGCCCGAGGACTTCGAGCTCGGCGAGCGCGCGCGCGCCGGAAAGCTGCTGGAGCACCGGGGAGTAGCCGGGCAGGAGCACGCGCACGTCGAGGCCGAGGGCGGCGAGCGCGGGCGGCAGCGCGCCGCTCACGTCGCCCAGGCCGCCGGTCTTCACCAGCGGGGCGCATTCGGGGGTCGCGAAGAGTACGCTCGGCGAGGAGTGCAGCGGATGCGAGGGAGGCAAGGGTGATCCTGGCGGGAGACGTCGGAGCCACGAAGATTCTGCTCGAAGTCGGCGATTCGCGCACGGGCAAATGGGAGCCCATGCTCTCGAAGCGATACGCGACCGAGGGCGCGGCAAACTTTTCCGCGATCCTCGAGGCGTTCTTCGAGGAGTGGAAGGGCGCGCGTCCCAACGCCGGCTACCGCATCACCGCCGCGGGCTTCGGCGTCGCGGGTCCCGCCACCGGCAACCGCGTGAAGATGACGAACCGCCCCTGGGTGGTGGACGGCGACGCGATCGCGAGCCGCTTCCACCTGCCGCGCGTGTGCGTGGTGAACGACCTCGTCGCCTGCGCGCACGGCATCCCGTGGATCTCCGCGAAGGAGTGCGTCACGCTGCAGCCCGCGCGCGGCATCGACACCGAGCCGCGCGTGGTGATGGGCGTCGGCACCGGACTCGGCGTCTCGTATCTCGTGAACGTCGACGGAAAGCTGCACGAGGTGGCGGGCGAGGGCGGCCACGCGGGCTTCGCACCGGGCACGCTCGAGCAGGCGGAGCTGTGGCGCTCGCTCTTCACCACCTTCGGCCGCGCCTCCGCCGAGATGGTGCTCTCCGGGCCGGGGCTCGCGAACATCTATCAGTATCTGCAAGGAACCGGGGCGCACACCGTGAACCTGCAGTCGCCGCTCCCGGAGCGGATCACGCAAAGCGCGCTCGACGGCTCCGATGCGCTGTGCTCCGCCGCGCTCGACCTCTTCTGCGAATGCCTGGGCAACGTCGCCGGCGACCACGCGCTCGCGGCGATGGCGCGCGGCGGCGTGTATCTCACCGGCGGGATCGTCGCGAAGATCCTGCCGCGGCTTTCCTCGCCGCGCTTTCGCGAGGCCTTCTGCGCCAAGGCGCCGCACTCGGCGCTCATGATGCGCATCCCCGTGCGTGCCGTGATCTCGGAGCGCGTCGGCGTGCTGGGCGCGGCGCGCCTGGCGCAAGAGCGGTGAGGCCGGCCCGTCCTCCGGGCGCTGACGCGCGGGCGCCGCAAGCATTTCGCGTGCCGCGAGAGGGGCGGTTGGCGTTTCGGATGACGACTCGCCATGGAAAAGTTTGCCGGCGCTGGTCGCATCGAACCAATGCGCGTAACGTGTTGTCATCTCTGTCCGCGCCGCGAGCTACCGCGGCTCTGACGAAACGACAGAGGGGGAAACTACAGTGACTGTTCTCGAGGAACGCGTTCGTGCCAAGCCGCGCGTCGCAACTCGCACCAACGACGCCCGCCTGACCGCGCTCGCGATCAAGAGCACCGTCGCGATGGTGCTCGCGGGGGGTCGCGGCACTCGGTTGAAGCAGCTCACCGACTGGCGCGCGAAGCCTTCGGTCGCCTTCGGCGGCAAGTTCCGCATCATCGATTTCGCGCTATCCAACTGCATCAACTCGGGCATCCGCCGCATCGACGTCTGCACGCAGTACAAGGCGCATAGCCTCATCCGCCACATCCAGCGCGGCTGGAACTTCCTCGACACGCGCTTCGACGAGTTCATCGAGGTGCTGCCCGCGCAGCAGCGCATCAACGACGACTGGTACCAGGGCACGGCGGATGCCGTGTACCAGAACCTCGACATCCTGCATCGCCAGGATCCGAAGCTGGTGCTGGTCCTCGCGGGCGACCACGTCTACAAGATGGATTACCGCACGATGATCGAGGACCACCTCGCGAGCGGCGCGAAGGTGACGGTCGCGTGCAATCCGATGCCCACCGAGGAAGCCTCGAGCTTCGGCGTCATGCGGGTCGATTCCAACTGGCACGTGACCGCCTTCCAGGAGAAGCCCGCGGTGCCCTTCACCATGCCGGGCCGGCCCGATCGCGTGCTCGCGAGCATGGGCATCTACATCTTCGACGCGGCGTTCCTCTACGAGCAGCTCCTCATCGACGCCTCGGACGCGGATTCCTGCCACGACTTCGGCAAGAATGTGATCCCGCGCCTGGTGCGCGACGGCGTCATCGTGCACGCGCACGACTTCAACCGAAGCTGCGTCAACATGACCAACGGCGCTCCCTACTGGCGCGACGTCGGCACCGTGGACGCGTACTACGAGGCGAACCTGGATCTTTGCAAGGTGGTGCCGGAGCTCAACCTGTACGACACCGCGTGGCCGATCTACACCACGCAGGAGCAGGTGCCGCCGGCGAAGTTCGTGTTCGACGAGGACGAGCGCCGCGGCTACGCGGTGGATTCCATCATCTCGGGCGGCTGCATCGTGAGCGGCTCGGTGGTGAAGCGCTCGCTCCTCTCGAACAACGTGCATCTCCTCGACCAATGCCACGTCGAGGATTCGGTGATCCTTCCCGACTGCGTGATCGGCCCGCAGGCGGTGGTGAAGAACGCGGTGATCGACAAGCGCTGCCGCATTCCCGAGGGCATCATGATCGGCGTGAACCTGGACGAGGACCGCCGCCGCTTCCACGTGACCGAGAAAGGCCGCGTGCTGGTGGTGCCCCAGATGCTGGGGCAGGGAGTGTGCGGGAAGTGAGGTCGACCGGGAGAGGGTCCGCTACTTCGTGGCCCTCGCCCCGTCCTCTCCCACGGGAGAGGCAGGCTTGGCGCCCGGCAGCGTGTTCACGCGCCGGGTCGCTTCCGTGAAGAAGGCGAGCATCTCGCGGTGCCGGTCCGGCTTCTCCGCGAGGGCCGCGCGTTCGCAGAAGCATTCCGCGAGGCGGCCGTTCCAGTACACGATGTCTTCCACGTCGCGAACGCGCGTGGGCCGGCATTCCTCCGCGATCTGCGCGAGGTCTCCGTGGTACCACCCTGCGAGGTATTCCCTGCACAATGCGACGAGCTCGGGCTCGCTGCGTGCCGCCCGAATTTTCTGCAGCCAGATATCGACCAACTGAATCCCCTTGCGCGAATCGGCGAGCGCTAACTCGCTAGCTTGATCCCCATTTAGCGCGCAGGGTTCGAGGGAAGTCTGTAGGAAGCGGCCTACGAAGTGTCGATATTCGCCACACGTCGCCGTCAGACGACGCCGATCACCGTTTCCAGATCGCGCGCACCAGGTTCTCGTCGCGCGAATAGCGCAGCTTCAGGTCGCCCTTGTACGCGGCATGGAGCTCCTCCGCGATGCCGCGCGCGAGATGCGAGTCGGTGGTCGTGACCTGCACGCCTTCACGCGTGTCCTCGATCGCCATGATGCGCTGGAGCGGCCGGCGCTCCTTCTCCGCCTTCTCCTTGTTCTCGACCATGTGCAGGATCTCGCCGCGATGCTCGGCGAAGAACTCGCCCTTGATGTCGACGTAGCCCGCGGGGAAATGATCGTGGATGCGCTGGCACGCGGGGCACAGTTGCGAGTGCGCCTCCTCGGGCGGACGGTCCCAGGTCCAGCGGCCTTCGGTGAAGACCGCGTGGCACTCGGGGCACTCGGTGGGCTCGGGCGGCTTCGCCGCCGCGCGGTACGGATCGTCTTCGTCGTTCGCGCTACGGTAGCCCGCATCGCGTTTCGGCGAGTACGGGACGCTCGCGCGATTGTCTCGGTTGGCTGTCATGGCGCTGCGTTGTCTCCGCGTTCGTCGTCGTCGTGGTGCTTCACGTGGCCGCGCTTCCTGCGGATGTCCTGCTCGAGCTGGCGGTACATCACCTCGAACGCCTGGTGCATCGCGACGTACGGATCCTCGTGCTCCTGCTGGCTCGCGACGACCTCGGCGCCCGGCACGTGCGCGTCGATGCGCACCTCGAAGTGGTTGCCCTTGCTCTTCTTGCGGTCGCGCATGTCCACGATGACATGGCACATGGTGATCTTCGGATGGAACTCCTCGAGCTTCGCCGCGTATTCGAGGATGCGCGAATCCATGGCGGGCGAGGGGTCCATCCCCCGGTAGGTGATCTGGGGCTGGATCATGGAGGTGAGACACCGCCGATTCCACCGGCGTTGCGCTCCGCGCGGGCTAGTGCCGAACGGACCATGCGCGAAACGAAAGCCTGACTTTCTCGATGCTTACAGTCGAGCCACATTTCGGTGCGCGTATCGGCGCGAAGGGACAGCGAATGGAGCAGGTGCCCCACTGGTTGGAAGTGACGATCTTCGCGGCGGGCATGACGGCGTATGCCGAGGAAGTGGACGGCCAGTCCACCCGCGGCATCGCGGCCCCCGGCCCGACCCAGCCCGACATCGACGAGCCGCCGGAGCTGCGGCATTGAGGCGCGGCTCGATCGGCGCGCCGCCTCACGCACCTGCATCGACCGATAACAGCGAATAACAACAACCCGCCTAGTCGCGGGACCTCGGCGCCAACGCCACTCCTCGGGCCCTTGCGGGCCCTTTTTCATTTGGCGAGGTTCTCCCGCTGCCTTTGGGTGAGGGCCGGAGACGGCGGCCTTCGAGTGCCGCCTTTCCATACCCTGCCCGTCCACAGGGTTATCCACAATTCATCCACAACCTGTATCCCGAATTGCCCCCCGCGAGCCCAACATCTTGTGGCCGGGCCCTTGACCGCCCGCCCCCCTTGTAGCAAGCTTCCTCTCCAGTTCGAGGCGAAATCAGGGAGGTGCCCAATGCGACTGCAAAGCCACATGAGCATGCTCGAAGATGCCAAGAGGGCCGCATGGGCGCGGACGAGTCCGGTCTCCGGGCAATCGAACTCGTGGGAGTTCCGAAAGGACGTGCTCGGGAACCTCGTGCGCTACGCCGATTTCGGCAACCGCCATTCGCCGTTCGGGTGGGAGCTCGACTACATCGTCCCCTCGGCGCTCGGCGGATCCACGGAGCCGGAGAACCTGCAGGTCCTGCACTGGAAGGCCGGCGCCGCCCGCCGCGAGTCGCTGCCTCCAGGCCTCGTGAGCCGCACCAACGCCGCCGCAACGGCGGAGTACTGATCCGGCACGTCGTTCCCGCGCAGGCGGGAATCCATCAACAAAAAGTGGCGCACGAGTAGCGCCAGGCATGGAAGGAGACCGCCAGTGTTGAGCTTCGAAGACGACACCCCCATCGCGCCCATGGTCGGGTTGCAGATCGCCAAGCCCGCGCCGCAACCGCAACGTGCTCCCACGCCCTTGCACGAGGACCGGGCCGAGGGACGCGCTCCCTCTCCGTTGGAAGAGGGCCGGGGTGAGGGTGCATTCACGAGGGTGCGCGCCGAAGACAAGCGCGTCATCAACGCGAAGACCGACGTCAACCAGCTGGTTCCGTTCAAGTACAAGTGGGCCTGGGACAAGTACCTTTCCGGTTGCGCGAACCACTGGATGCCGCAGGAAGTGAACATGAACCGCGACATCGCCCTCTGGAAGAACCCGAACGGGTTGACCGAGGACGAGCGGTTGATCGTGAAGCGCAATCTGGGCTTCTTCGTCACGGCCGATTCGCTCGCCGCGAACAACATCGTGCTGGGGACCTATCGCCACATCACCGCACCCGAGTGCCGGCAGTACCTGCTGCGCCAGGCGTTCGAGGAGGCGATCCACACGCACGCTTACCAGTACATCGCCGAGTCGCTGGGCCTGGACGAGAGCGAGATCTTCGCCGCGTACAAGGAGGTGAAGTGCATCCGCGACAAGGACGACTTCCTGATCCCGTTCATCGCGACGCTCACCGATCCCGAGTTCAAGACCGGCACCGAGAAGGCCGACCGCGACCTTCTCAAGAGCTTGATTGTGTTTGCTTGCCTCATGGAGGGGCTCTTCTTCTACGTCGGCTTCGTCCAGATTTTGTCGCTGGGCCGGCAAAACAAGATGACCGGCGCCGCGGAGCAGTACCAGTACATCCTCCGGGACGAGTCGATGCACTGCAATTTCGGCATCGACCTCATCAATACCATCAAGCTCGAGAACCCGCATCTTTGGACGCAGGAGTTTCGCAAGGAGCTCACCGAGTTATTCCACAAGGCGGTGGAGCTCGAGTACGCGTATGCCGAGGACACGATGCCTCGCGGCGTGCTCGGGCTGAATGCTCCGATGTTCAAGGAGTATCTGCGGTTTGTTGCTAATCGCCGTGCTCAGCAGATCGGGCTCGATCAGCTCTTCCCCGGCGCGACCAACCCGTTTCCTTGGATGAGCGAGCTCATCGATCTCAAGAAGGAGAAGAACTTCTTCGAGACGCGCGTGATTGAGTATCAGACGGGTGGGGCGCTGAGCTGGGACTAGAATCGAGTTTCAACATCTGTTAAAAAGGGCGCCTCGGCGCCCTTTTTTGTTGGCTCAAACAGCCCAAACACTTATGGCCGGAATCCTCCTTGCTCCTTGGCTTATAGAGACAATCCAAAAAGGCGACGCGGTCCTGTTCTTGGGCGCAGGCGCTTCATATGGCGCTGTGGGACCTAAGGGCGAAAAGCCACCCTCCGGGGATAAATTGCGCGATTTGCTTAGCGACAAGTTCTTGGGAGGCGCGCTAAAGAAAAAGCCGTTGGCACATGTCGCAGAAATGGCTAAGAGCGAATCGAGTCTGACGGCAGTAGAGGAGTTCGTAAAAGATATCTTCCAACCGCTTCAGCCGGCCAAGTTTCACAGCCTTGTCGCAGGTTTTCGCTGGTTCTCAATAATCACCACAAATTTTGACTTAATCCTAGAACGCGCGTACGCCGCCGCCAGCAATCGGCAACAGGAGCTTGTGCCAATAATCAAGGATGGTGACGATTTTAGTCACCATCTACGTGATCCCCTAAAAGTTCTATATCTCAAACTTCACGGCTCTATTACGCACATCGGGGACGACACGTTGCCCCTAATCCTTGCGTCCGAGGAGTATGCAAAGCACCGCCGAAACCGCGAGAGACTGTTCAAACATTTTCAGGATTGGGGGAGAGAACGGCCGATCATATTCTGCGGCTATGACATTTCCGATCCGAACATTCAGCAAATTCTTTTCGACCTCGGTGATCAACACCAGAGGCGGCCACAGTATGCGACTGTAAACCCAGGTCTTGACGCAATTTCGTGTCGCTATTGGAACGGCAAACGTTTCATCACAGAGGTTAAGTCATTCGAGCAATTCTTAATCGAACTGGACGGAGCGATATCGCCATCTCTGCGTGGTATCGCGACGCTTGTGAAGGAGCGCCATCTTTCGATAGCCCCTTGGGTAAAAGCGCGATTTGCTCCCTCTTCGTCCCTATTGCGGTACCTATCGAAGGAGCTTACGCATGTCCGAAAGGGTATGCCCGTGGTCGGCGTCTCCCCGCAGGGCTTCTATAAAGGTTTAAGCCATGAATGGGGCGTATTCCAGCAAGATCTCGATGTCCCTCGACGCCTGTCCGATGACGTGATTTTGGAGGCGTTTCTCGATGAGGCGCAGGCCACTATTTTTGAATCGTATGTCGTGAAGGGATACGCGGGGGCGGGAAAGTCGATCGCTTTGCGCCGGATTGCGTGGGATATTGCAAACAAATTTGATGGGCTCGTCTTCTACTTAGAGGAAGGCGGCGTCCTGAGACGGGAGCAAATTGCGGAGCTCTATTCGTTGGTCGGCCAACGGGTCTTTGTCATCTTCGATGATGTAATCCCATATGCAGACGATGTAATAGACATTTCGAACTGGGCGGAAAAGACTTCAACGCCGCTTACATTAATCTTCGGCGCGCGAACAAACGAGTGGAATGTCTCTTGTCAAGAGCTCGCTCAGCGGGTTACCGCAGAGTACGAGCTGCGCGATCTATCGATAACTGAAATCGACGAGCTAATTCGTAAACTGGACGCTGCCAAAGCCCTCGGCAGGCTCAAGGCGGCAACCGTTGAAGAGCGGCGAGCTCATTTCCAGCTGACGGCTGAACGGCAACTTCTGGTTGCTCTCCACGATATTAGCGGGGAAAAGTCGTTCGAGGAGATCGTATTCGATGAGTACAAGAATATCCAGCCCACTGAAGCCAGGATTTTGTACCTTGATGTTTGCACGCTTCATCGACTCGGCGTTGGTGTAAGGGCTGGTCTAATTTCCCGCGTCTCGGGCATCACGTTCGAGTATTTCAGTAGGGATTTTTTCGAACCACTCGAGCATGTGGTCCGAACGTACTTCGACAATGCGAGCCGCGATAACATGTATCGCAGTCGGCACGCCTTAATTGCCGAGATCGTATTTAGAAGTGCTTTAATTGACCAAGAGGAGCGCGTTGCGCAATTAACCCGAATCATTCGAAACATGGACGTTGACTATGCGTCCGACGATCTAGCATTTCGCCAAATGATTCGGGGTCGCACCTTGGCGGACCTCTTCCAAAACAAGCAACTTGCCGCAAGCATCTTTGAGGCTGCGCTTGAAAGCGGTGCGCCCCGCTCTTTTGTGGAGCACCAGCGAGCGGTGTTTGAGCTGCATCACAAGAGTGGCAATCTGTATACCGCGATGGAAGCGATTGAGCGAGCGATCGCAGCTGCGGATCATGACGATCGCGCGATTCTTCATACGAAGGCGAGCATTTTGCGGCAGTTGGCCTTAACCGCTAGTCAGCCGCTTATTAGGGACAAGTACCGCGAAGAGGCTAAGGCCATTCTGTTCAAACAAATCCGTGGAGGAAAGGTATCGCATTCGTTTTCTACCGCGGCCGCAATTCTGATTGACGAGCTTAAGGACAAAGTGGCAGAGAAGCCGAAGGAGGGGGCGCAGGATCTTCAGTCGAGGGCGATTGCGGAGGTAATTAGAGAGATTGAGGAAATCCTATACGAAGGCCTCCAGCGCTTTCCTGATGATGAATTTCTGCTGGTGCACGAGGCGGAGCTTGGTAAGGTTCTAAACGACACAGTCAGGGCTAGTGAAGCTTTGACTCGGGCATTCCAAGCGAGTCCCGGTCGCGCTTTTATTGCTGTTCGGTTGGCGAGATTCGAGCTTGCAAGGGGCGATGCCGGCAAGGCCATAGAAATACTCAAGAAATGCTTGGCGGCTAATGGCGGAAGTCACGAGGCTCACTTCCAGTTGGCGAGAATTCTGATGGACCAGGATGAGCGTGGTCTTCGCGATGAGATCTCTCATCACTTGCGACGAAGCTTTACGCCCGCCGATAGCAACTTGGACGCTCAATTCTGGTGCGCCCGACACCATTACTTGTATGGTGATCGTGCAATGGCCAATTCGCTCTTCAAGCAACTAGCAAGTGCGAGGGTAGCCTCCGATCACAGAAATCGAGTTCGAGACGTATTGCGAGGGCCAAACAACGAGACCCGATTTGCTGGGGTCATAGCGAGCATGAAAGATAGCTTTTGCTTTGTATCCTGTCCGGAAATAGGCACAGAGCTATTTGCACACAGCTCTGAGTTCAAAGAGCGAGAATGGAAGAAGGCGGGAAAGGGCGATCGCGTGACTTACGAAGTGGGATTTGCACTGCGTGGTCCCTCTGCGCGTGCGGTGCGAATTCAAGGATAGCTGGCCGTATTTAGATTCCCGCCGTTGCGGATCGTATTCACGAAGCGGCAGGAGGTTGTGGAGCGCTAGTCCGGTCATCAACCTCGCGCCGCCAGTATCGACCCCACAATCACCATCGGAAATCCGACTTCCATTCCGAGCGTGAGCGGCTCCCCAAGGAACATCACGCCTAAGACAATCGCCACCAGCGGGTTCACGTATGCGATCACCGTCGCGCGAGCAGGCCCCGCCTCACCGATCAATGCAAAGAAGATCAGGAACGCGGTTGCCGTGCAGATCACTCCCAAGCCCATGACAGAAGCGAACGCCGCAGCTGTCGCGTGCGCGGGCCAAAGGAATAGCGCGAACGGCGCGTAGAGTGCCGTCGCGAGCATCAGCGATCCGGTGATCACGCCGAGCGTCGGTGCATCGCGAAGCTTGCGGCTCACGATGATGGGCCCCACGGCGTAGCCCACGGACGCGAGCACGAGTGCCAGCACCGCGAGCCAATCGGAGAATCGCACGTCGAGGCCGACCAGCGCCGCGACGCCCAGGAATCCCACGAAGAGCCCGGCCATGCGGCGCGGACGAAGCCGCTCGTGGCCGAGCCACGCGACGATCGCCGCGGCCATGAGCGGCACCATCGCGACGAGCAATCCGGCGGTCGAGCTGTTGAGCCGCGTCTCGGCGTGCCCGATGAGGAGCCACGGCAGGCTGATCTCGACCAGCGTGAAGGCGACCAACGCGGGCCAATGGCGGAACGCGTGCGCCAGCACCTTGCGATGGAGCGCCACGGGGAGCAGCAGCAGCGAGCCCACCAGCGTGCGGCCGAACGCCACCACCAGCGGGTCGATCGTCCCCACCGCGATGCGGATGAGGAGATACGGCATGCCCCAGATGATTCCCAGGGCGACGAAGAGCGCCCATCCGCGTTTCGACATGGGCGCAGATGGTACACGGGAGATGTCGACGCGCCGATGGGCGCGCTGCGCGCCCGCCGCCACCGCAAGGCCGCTGTCGTCGCATAATTGGACGTCCGCCTACCCGCGGCGACGAATGCGAGCCATGAGCGAACCGAGCTACAGGGAACAGGCGTTGAAGATCTACCCGTGGATCTGCGGCCGCTGTGGCCGCGAGTTCGCCGGCGCCAGCCTGCGCGAGCTCACGGTCCACCATCGGGATCACAACCACGACAACAATCCTCCCGATGGCAGGAACTGGGAGCTGCTGTGCCTCTATTGCCACGACAATGAACACCAGAAGCAGCTGGATGCGGCCCGCGGGCTGGGCAGCAGTCCCACCGCTACCGAGCACCGCGTCGCGACGCACAATCCCTTCGCGGACTTGAAGGACCTGCTGGCGAAGAAGCGGCCGTGACCCTGGTCCGGACCCGATCCGCGAGCATCGGATGAGCCCATCGCTGCAGATCGACGGCATCGACGTTTTCGTCGAGGGCGACGGAAACGAATCGATCGTCATGATCCACGGCTGGCCCGACACCTATCGGCTGTGGGATGCGCAGGTCGCCTTCTTCAAGGACCGCTATCGCTGCATCCGCTTCACGTTGCCGGGCTTCGACATCGAGAAGCCGCGCCGCGCATTCTCGTTGGAAGAGACGCTCGCCATCTTCGGGAAGATCGTCGAGCGGACGTCGGCGGGGCGGAAGGTGATCCTGATGCTGCACGACTGGGGCGCCGCGTTCGGCTACCAGCTCGCGATGCGGCATCCGTCGCTCGTCTCGAGGATTGTCGGCGTGGATGTCGGCGACGCGGGCACCAGGGAGCACGTGCGCTCGCTCACCGCCAGGGCGAAGGACATGGTGTTCGCGTATCAGATATGGCTTGCCATCGCGTGGCGGATCGGCGGCGGCATCGGCAACTGGATGACGCTCTGGATGGCGCGAGCGGCCCGGTGCCCCTCGGATCCGCGCTTCATCGACTCGCGCATGGACTACCCGTACTACATCCGCTGGATGAAGGCGTACGGCTCCTACCGCGGCATGGTTCGCTTCGAGCCGGCGGTTCCGATGCTCTTCGTGTACGGCAGCCGCAAGCCCTTCCTCTTCCACACGCCGGCCTGGGCCGACGCCCTCGCCGCGCGGCCGGGCAACCAGGTGCTCGCGCTGGAGACGGGCCATTGGGTCATGAGCCAGGAGCCGCAGCGGTTCAACCAGGCCGTGGACGCTTGGCTGTGCTGTTGACGGCGATCCCGAGATCCGGAAAGGGATAGGGCTAGAACGGATCGCGGATCCGCATCCCCTCGATTCGCAGCCCGTCCTGCATGTCCTGCGAGAGGATCACCTTGCATCCGGCGAGGCGGGCGGCGGCGGCGATCATCGCATCGTAGATCGAGAGCCCGTGACGCTCCGCGATCTGCATTCCGAGGTCGTGGGTGTCGGCCGCGAGGGGCACCACCTTGCACAGCGCGCGGACAGCTCGCAGCGCCTCGGCCGCCTCCGGAATGCGCATGCCGAGCTTGCGGGTCGCGACCGAGGCGAACTCGTTCAGCACCTGGACGCTCACCACGCCGCCTTCCGCGACGATCTCCTCGGCGCGATCGGCCATCGCCGCATCGGCCGAGAAGAGATACAGGAGGACGTTGGTGTCGAGGAACGTCTCAGCGGCGGCGCTCATGGGCTTCGAGACGGTCGAAGCGGAAGCTCGCCGGCAAGCGCCCGCGATACTTCCTCAGCGATGCGAGGAGCTCTCGCCCGCCCGGCCGCTTGCGGACCTCGAACTCGCGTGCGCCCGCTACCTGGATCTCGATCTCGTCGCCCGGCTTCAGGCCCAGCGCCTCCACCACCGCAGCGGGAAGGCGCACCGCGAGGCTGTTTCCCCATTTCGCGACCTGCATGGAATTCTCCGTGGATATACAGGTGGCGACTGTATATCTACGGGGTCGCGCCGGCAAGCGAGAACGCCGAGCCTTGCGAAAGCGGGTTTCAGGAGATGCCGGCGGTTCGTTCCGGATCCCGCGCCGCTAGCTGCGGTCCCAGTCAACACGCCGCAACAGCTCCTGAAGCTTCTTGCCGCGCTCCCAGTTCAACGACGCCACGTGGGCGACACGGCCTGCGAGATGCGAGCGGAAGTCCAGCTCGGAATTGCGATTCTGTGAGGCAGGCCCGTGGCGCGCACAATTGGTGAGGATCGCTTTCAGCCGATCGAACTCATCGCGCCGCACATTCGCCTTCTCGTTGACGACGACGCCGGTGAGAAGCTGGCGATGGCTGCGATGCATTGAACGCGTCTTGCGATGATTCACCTCGAAGCCTTCCTCCACCGCGATGACGTTCACCAGCCTTGAGACCGCGGGCATCCGGCGGCGCATTGCTTCTCCGCCTGAAAGCGCGAGGTCGTCGGCATAACGCGTGTACTGACCGTCCATCGAGCGCGCGAGCTCGTCGAGGCGCATGTCGAGATGAAGCGCGCACAGGTTCGCCAACGCAGGCGATGTTGGCGCGCCCTGCGGAAGGTGAGGTACGCCGAGGCGCTTCGCCGCGAGCCATGAATCCGCGCCCCGCCGCGCGATTTTCATCGGAACCGCGTTGGTGCAAAGGCCGGTGAGCAGCCGCGCGACCGCCTCCGGGTAGCCGAGCGTCGCGAAAAGCGCGTGGATGCGCGGTCCGGGAATGCTTGGGAAGAAATCGCGCAGGTCCATCCGCAACACGACCTCGCGACCGACGTGCGGCTCGACGAACGTCCGGCATGACTTGCCCTTACGGAATCCGTGCGCTGCGGCATGCACGGGAATCTGGTCGAGAATGCCGCGAAGGATCTTTCGCTGGATCTCCCGGAGCCGCGGCTTCGGCACTTCCATCAAACGCTCGCCATAGCTTTTGGGCACCCAGACATATCGGTAATGCGACAGCGGGCCGTGGGAGGGGTTGATGTCCGCAACGTCGGCGAACCAATCGAGCTCGCCGATCGTGATGTCCAGCCACGATGCGAGATCGCGGGACGTCGGGATATCGGGCAACGCGCATGCGGCGAGCGCACCCTTGCGCGGCGACATGCGAGGTGGATCGAGGACGTAATGCGCGATGCGCGGCGGTCGGGAGGTGAGCCATGCGTCGTGGTATCCGCGGTCGTTGCGAATCCACTCGGCCAGCTTCGCACGGCTGCGTTGGTCGAGCGACGAGCCGAATTGCCGGAACACGCGCTTGCAGAGCGGCGCGATCCAGCGGTGCTTGCGGCCGAGGACCCACGCCGCGCGCGCGACGAATCCGTCGACTTCCGCGGCGCCGGCGAGCAACGCGTCCGCCAGTGCCTCCGCAACCAGGTGCTCGCGCTTCATTCGTCCTCGTGATGGAACGCGGCGGAGTGCTCCAACCCGTCTAGTCTTCCGTGAGCTGGAGTGCACGGAGTGCACCGTCGCTCATGGCGCGTGGTTGCCGCACCTCAACACTGAACCTCGGGGTAACCCCGAAGAGGCATGCCACCGTCGAACCGACCGATGCGATGCCTGCTTGGAGCACCCGCCGCCTGATGAAGCTAACGCAAGTTGATTGGGGAGGTCAATGAAGTCCTCCTCTCACGGCGGCCCTCTCCCAACTGAGGGGGTGGTTTAGAACGGATCGCGGATCTGCATGCCCTCTAAGCGTAGCCCGTCCTGCATGTCCTGCGAGAGGATTGCATGCAGTATCCTTCCGCCGTGATCACCGTCCACCACCTGGAAAACTCCCGTTCCCACCGCATCCTCTGGCTTCTCGAGGAGCTGGGCCTTCCATACGAGATCCGGCACTACAAGCGGGATCGCGAGACGAGCCTCGCGCCGCCGGAGCTGCTCGCCATCCACCCGCTCGGCAAGTCGCCGGTCATCACCGACGATGGCGCGACGCTCGCCGAGTCGGGCGCGATCATCGAGTACCTGGTCGATCGCTACGGGAAGGGAGCGCTGCTCCCGGCGGCGGGCACGTCTGAGAAGACGCGCTACACGTACTGGATGCACTTCGCCGAGGGAACGGCCATGCCGCCGCTCGTGATGAAGCTCGTCTTCAACCGCATCGAGCGGGCCCCGATGCCGTTCTTCGCGAAGCCGATCGCGCGCGGCATCGCGAGGCGCGTGAAGGGCGCGTTCATCGACCCGAACCTGGAGCGCATCGTGAAGCACATCGACACCGAACTCGGCCGCAGCGGCTGGTTCGCCGGCGACGACTTCACCGCCGCGGACATCCAGATGAGCTTTCCGGTGGAAGCCGCGGCCGTCCGCGGCGGCGCTGCATCGATGCCGAACATCCGGCGATTCCTCGATCGCATCCACGAGCGGCCGGCGTATCGGCGCGCGATCGAGAAGGGCGGGAAGCTGGAGATCCTCGGGTAGCCGGCACCTGCGCGGGCGCTGCCCGCATCGCGATGATGATCGCGGCGAACCCGGCGTTATCGCGCGTGCTCGCCCTTCGCGACCTGATGCGGCAAATCCCAGCCGAAGTACACCTCGGTCGCCACGAGCATCCCGTCGCGCACGGCGTTGAGCTCCGTGTTGCGGAATCGGTGGCCCGAGCGGGTGCGCGCCTCGTACGTGACGAAGGCGAGGTCGCCGTTCTCCGCCTCGTGCACGATGTCGAAGGCGACGAAGTCCTGGCTGTGCGGCCAGCAGATCCGCCAGTACGCGTCGCGATCGAGCGCGTCGTCCATCGGGCTCGTGAAGCGGTAGTCGTCCGCGAGCAGCGCCTCGAGCGCGGCCCGGTCCTGCGTTGCATAAGCACGCAGGCAGGCGCGCACCACCTCGACGGGGCGGCGGCTCATGGGATCAACCTGGTCCGGGCTTTTCGCCGGCTTTCCTGGCCGCACTGTGCGCGACCGCGAACGCCCGGCTTTCATCGTGGTGGTACTCCTCGTAGGCGTTATTGAACGCCTCGAGGAATGCCTTCTTCTGGTGAGGGTTGTACTGGTCGGTCTGGGCTTTCGGGAGGTCTTCGATCGAGCGATAGGGCATGGCTGTGTCTCCTCGAGGTCTCTCGAGGATGGGACATTCGCCGGAAATCGGCGTTCCGGCCCGGCACCATGAGGCCGAACTACGGTCGCCCGTCGAACCGGAACGGCTCCGGATACTTCCAATGGCACTTCGAGGTGCGCGCTCACACGGGACATGTGCTACACTGAATCCGTGTAACGATCGGCGGAGTAGCCATGGCCAACATCACCCTTTCCATCGAGGACGCGCTCCTCCAGGCCGCGCGCGTGCGCGCGGTCAAGGAAGGCACGAGCGTGAACGAGATCTGCCGCCGGGCGATCGAGCTCTACGCCCGGCGCAAGGACGATCGGCTCGCCCGCTACCTCGAGCTCCAGGCGCGCATCGACGCGGACCCGGGTGTTTCCGGCAAACCCCTTCCCGCGATCAGCCGCGAAGAGCTCTACGACACGATGCTTTCCGAGCGCCGCCTCCGGAAATGAGGCAGTTGTTCGACACGAACGTCCTGGTCTGTTCGCAGGACCCGCGCGAGCCGAAGAAGCGCGAGATCGCGCGGACGCTGATCGCGGAGGCCATCGGCGCGGACGCGTTCGTCCTGAGCACCCAGGTGCTGGTCGAGTTCTATGCGGCTTGCGTCCGCCGCAAGTTGCTGGGGCCGAGCCAGGCGCTGCACCTCGTGCAGCTCTGGAGCCAGCACGACACGGTCTCCCACACGCCGGAGCTCGTCGCGCGCGGCCTCGCCCTGCACCAGGCGCATTCGATTTCGATGTGGGATGCTTTGGTCGTCCAAGCCGCCCTCGATGCGCGATGCGATGTCCTTCTGACCGAGGACCTCCAGCACGGACGGCGATTCGGCGATCTCGAGGTCCGCAATCCGTTCGCCGCGAGCGGCGCGCACGAGCGGCCGGGTACGCCGTATCGCGCACGGCGCACGCGCGGGAGCGCCGTCCGAACCCGCTGATCGCCGCAGCCCTCAACGCGTATTGGCCGCCTCGTTGCACGTCTCGCTGAACCGCGAGGTATCGGCTACCCCGCGCACGCCGAACTCCGGTCCCGCGAACGGACGCACCTCGCATTCGACGTTCCATTCGTCGCCGTGGACCTCGAGGAAGCGCTTCGTGAGCTCGATCGCCTCGGCCATGGAGGCCGCCTCGAGGATGGCGTAGCCGCCCACCACTTCCTTGGTCTCCGTGAAGGGGCCGTCGGTCCTCGAGATCTTTCCGTGGTTCGAGCGCATGCGCACGCCCTGGGAAGTCGGCGTGAGGCCCGCGGTGCTCACGAGCTTCCCCGAGCGCGTCATCTCCTCCATGAGCTTGCCCATCTCGCGCATCAGCCGCTCGGTGGGCACCTGGCCGCCGTTCTCGTTGATCCGGACCATCGAAAGGAATCGCATGTTCGCCTCCTGGGCATCGGGGTTGGTCGTATCCACCAGTCGAATGGCGCCCGGCGAAATCGACAACGGGCCAGCCGCTCTTCCGGCGAGCCACCCGCACGATCTTCGCACGACTTGGGAGGCCATCGCACAGCGCCTTTGCCCGCCGTCCTGCACCATTTGAGGACATCGACCGACGGACAACTCGGCAATCGCGGACGCCGCGCCGAAAACGCGGCCGATGCCTTGCTGCGCCGCACCGGGCGCATCTTGACGGTATGTGGATGCTCTACGCCTTCCTCACGATGCTGCTCCTGCCGGTCGCTGCGGTGATGGCGATCTACGCCTCGCGCATCCGGTTCTCGAAGCGGATCGTCGCGCGCACCATCCCCGCGCAATCGTCGCCGCCGCGCTGCGGGCGCACCATCGTCATCGCCGGCGACAGCACCGCGTTCGGCGTCGGCGCCCTTCCGGACGAGTCCACGGCGGGAAGGCTCGCCGCCGCGTTTCCCCATGCGCGCGTGATCAACGTGGCGCGCTCGGGGGCGAACATCGGCAAGGTCCTGGGGCAGCTCGCGCACGTGGTCGAGCGGCTCGCCCGTGTCGGCTGCCGGCGGGTCGATTTCGTGCTGATCCACGCCTGCGCCAACGACGTGATCGAGTTCCGCTCGCCCGAGGACGTCGAGGAGGACCTGCGCGCGGTCATCGCGCTCGCGCGCGGGTTGAGCGACAACGTGGTCGTCATGCCCGGCCAGAACTTCAGCGTCGCGCCGTTCTTCCTGCGCCCGCTCAAGGCGATCATCACGTGGCATGCGAGGCGCATCCACGCGGTGGTGGAGCGCGTGACGGCCGAGCTCGGCGTGCCGTTCGTCGACCTCTTCCGCGACCCGTCCGAGGATCCGTTCGTGAAGGAGCCGCAGCGCTACTACTGCGCCGACGGGCTGCATCCCTCCGGCGAGGGCTACGGACTCTGGTTCTCGGCCCTCAAGGGCGCCGTGCCGCTCAAGACCTTCCTCGGCGCGGACTCGTAGCTTTCACGCCGGAGATCGCGTGGCGGGTTGACGACGAACTGTAAGGTCCGTACAGTTCAACCACCATGCCATCGGCCGCGAAGCGAAACGTGAAAGGCGTCGAGGAGGCGCGCAAGACCTTGCCGGCCATCCTCGAGGCGGCGGCGCAGGGCAAGACCACGATCATCACCCGCCACGGCAATGCGATCGCCGCGATCGTGCCCGTGAAAGCGGCGCCGCCCGCGAGCAGGTTGTCGCTCCTTTCCCTCGCTGGGACCGGAAAGGGGATGTGGGGCCGCGACAGCGCTCGCGGCGTCTCGCGCCTGCGCGAGGAATGGAACCGCTAGACGCTGCGTCGCTCGCCCAGGGCGCGCTCGTCCTCGTGGATAGCGCGCCCATCATCTACACGCTGGAATCGCACCCCAGGCTCGCCGGCCGCTTCGCGCCGGTTTTCGCGCGCCACGAACGCGGGGAGATCGTGCTCGCCGTGTCCACCGTGACGATCGCGGATGTGCTGACGGGAGCTTTCGGGGCGGGCGAGGAAGCGCTCGCCCGGCGTTACCGTGCGGTCCTCGATTCCTGGCAGGTGGTCGCGCTCACCAGTGACATCGCGGAAAGCGCCGCCCGGCTTCGCGCGCAGTATCGATTGCGCTTGCCCGATGCGATCCAGCTGGCGGCCGCGCTCGCCATCAACGCGGACGCATTGATCACGCACGATCGGGACTTCGGCAAGGTGCGTGGGCTGCGGATCCTGGGCTGAATCGCAAACCCTGCCGGCAAGACGGCCGCGCGAGGACACTGGCACACTCGCCCGGCACGCGCTAATGTCATGTCCGGCCGAACCCCCCGGAGACCAGCATGCCCAGCCTGCGCCTCGCCCCGCTCGTTCTTGCCGCCGCCGCCGCCGTCGCCTCGCTCCACGCGCTCGCCGGCCAGGTCGTCCTCTACTCCTCCAATGCCGTCGATGCGATCAACGCGGTCACGGAGGAATTCAACAAGAAGCATCCCGAGATCCAGATCAGCGCGGTGCGCGGCAGCACCGGCGCCATGATGCAGCGCATCAAGGCGGAGGCGGGCGCGCCCAAGGCGGACATCTTCTGGTCGGGCGGCTTCTCGCTGCTGCGCCTCTACGAGCCGTATTTCCTCGCCTACCAGTCGCCCGAGTACGCGAGCCTTCCCGCCGGCTACCGCAGCCCCGAGGGGCTCTGGGCCGGCACCAACGCGCACGTGATGGTGATCATGGTCAACAAGCGCGCGCTGAAGGGCGATCCGGCGCCGAAGACCTGGTCGGACCTCGCCAACCCGCGCTGGAAGGACCGGCTCATCATCTCCGATCCCGAGAAGACCAGCTCCTCGCTCGCGACCCTCTGGGGCATCCAGCAGACGCTCGGCAAGCAGCCGCTCGAGGGCATCGCCAGGAACGCCACCGTCACGAGCACCGCCTCGCAGGTCTACGATGGCGTCGCGAAGGGCGAGTTCGCGGTCGGCATGACGATGGAGTACGCGGCGCACGAGTACGTGGCGGGCGGCGACAAGGACATCGAAGTGGTCTATCCCAGCGAGGGCACCTTCATCGCGCCGGAAGGCATGGCGCTCGTGAAGGGCGGTCCGAATCCCGTCGAGGCGAAGGAGTTCTACGATTTCCTCGCCTCGAGGCAGGCGCAGGCGATGCTGGTGAAGAAGTTCTTCCGCCGCCCGATCCGCGACGACGTCGACACGACGCAGGTCGGCCTGCCCAGGTCGGGCAGCTTCAAGGCGATGGCGATCGACGACCGCAAGCTCGCCGCCGACCAGCCCGCGTTCATCAAGAGCTGGAAGGAGCTGGTGTCCTCGAAGTAGCCGCATGCGCATCCGCTTCGAGCGCGTCACGCAGCGCTACGACGGGCAGCCGCTCTTCGCCGGCCTCGACCTCGAGATCCCCTCGGGGCGATTCTTCACGCTGCTCGGCCCCTCGGGCTGCGGCAAGACCACGCTGCTGCGCATGCTCGCGGGCTTCGTGCGCCCCGATGCGGGCCGCATCTGGTTCGGCGAGCGCGACGTCACCGCGCTGCCGGTTCACAAGCGCGGCGTCGGCATGGTGTTCCAGGATTACGCGCTCTTCCCGGACCGCTCGGCCGTTGCCAACGTGACGTACGGCCTCGAGGCGCGCGGCGTGGCGGCGGGCGAGGCGAAGAAGCGCGCGATGGCGATGCTCGAGCGTGTCGGGCTCGCGGAGCTCGCCGATCGCTCGCCGGCCCGGCTCTCCGGCGGCCAACGGCA
>Ga0134126_10000258_pt1 | contig 68537 bp, 51 predicted proteins | sample KB31752_FD_96881 | JGI IMG/M metagenome (GOLD analysis project Ga0134126, IMG submission 96881) | Terrestrial soil microbial communities with excess Nitrogen fertilizer from Kellogg Biological Station, Michigan, USA - KB3-175-2 | ecosystem: Environmental > Terrestrial > Soil > Unclassified ...
GCATTGCGGCCATAGAGCGTGCCTTGCGGCCCTCGCAGCACTTCCACCTGGCTGACGTCGTAAAATTCCTGTTCGAAGAAATGGTTGCGGATGAATGGCGTGTCATTGAAGGCGACAGCGACGGCAGGATCGGTGGTGACCGAGATGGCCTGTGTGCCGATGCCGCGGATCTGAATGGAATAACCGGTGAAATTCGTCTTGGTGAAGGTGAGGTTTGGGACTTCCTTGATAAGGTCCGGTCCGCCGGCAACCTGACGCGACGTCAGTTCTTCTTGGCTGAGGGCCGTGATGGCAATGGGAATCGATTGCACGTCCCCGCCGCCCAACTTCGACGACGTGACGGTGACGGTTTCGACCGATGCGCGCGGAGCTGGGCCTGCTTGGGCAAGTTGTAGCGGCTGAATTTCCACTTCCGAGGAGGTTTCGTGAACAACGGCAATCATTCCCGATGGATCACGATGCGCGGCAAACCCAGTTCCAGAGAGAATTCGTGAGAGAGCGCTATCGGCAGAAAGTTCGCCCTTTGCTCCTTTGCTTTGCACGCCCTTAATCGCTTCACTGGATACAACGAGGGCAATACCAGTCTGTGCGCGATAGACGTCAAGCGCGTGCTTCAGATCTCCGGCAGGCACAGAGAAGTCTTGTGCCAGCGCATGGCTGGACATTGCGGCAGCTACCGCTGAACAACCCAGCATAAGAATGGTTTTCAACCGGCGTGTGTTCGTCATTATTGCCCCCTCTTCACGAGCCTAAAGCTCGCCATTCGATTACTTTCGCTCACCGCGAAATCAGAATTTCATTACCTTTGTCCTGCACACGCAGTCCAAAAACGTCGCGGGCTACCCGCGTGAAAGCGTGAATATCATCAGTTGGAACCGAGGCATCGATAGTAAGCTTGCCCACTTGCTCATCCGACACGATGATTTTCTCTCGGCTGTAACGGTTGAGTTCGGCAGCCACGTCCTTGAGCCGCGCGCCATCAAATACCAACAGTCCCCGGCGCCAGCTTAATTCTTTCGCGAGCGTTGGCTTCGGTCGTTGCTCGATCGAAAGTGTATCCGCCGTTGCGATTGCCACATCGCCGGGCGTCAGAACCGCCGCGTGATGTTGCGTGTTTGGCCGAACCGAAACAATGCTGGCACGGCCTTGCAACAAGGTGACTTCGACACGACCGGCTTCTTCACGTATGGAAAACTTGGTCCCAAGGTCTGTGATCCGATGACCATCCACATCAACGGTAAAGGGGTGCTTCGCGTCGTGCACGATATCAAAGTAAGCCTCGCCCTTTTCAACCGAAACGTAGCGCCTGCCTGCACTTACGTCGGCCCGGATGCGCGTATTTGTGTTGAGCTCGATGCTAGAACCATCTGTCAGTTGAATAGTCGTGCGGCCACCCAAGCCGGTCGCATAAATTTGCCCTTTCGACTTTTGCACCACGGGCCACACCGCATAGGCAGACAATGCCGCGATGGTGACCGTCACGAGTGCGGCAGTTATGCGGAACGTTTTTCCAAAATGAGCCCTCGAGGCGGTATCAACAGGCCTACGCATGCCGTGCGGCCGAAGGGTAGATAGCCGCTCGGCTCGATCAAGCGTCGACTCGAGTCGCCAGAACGCGACTGCGTGATCGATCGATTCGGCGATCCATGCATCAAGCGCCTTCTGGTCTTCTTCAGACCAGCCTTGCCAGTACCTACGACGCTGCAGCCAATCGGCAGCGCATTCTTCTATGCTGGCGGCGTCTCTGCCGGACGCTAAAGGCGCTCCATCCGTCATGGTTTCGCCTTTCCGTCGTCTTCGCCATACATAATGTTGGCGAGCAATCTGAGGCCATTGTTGAGATGTGCAGACACCATCGAAGGCGAAATATTCATCCGTTGGGCGATTTCGTGGCCCGCCAGCCCGTCGATGTGGGCAAAGACCATGGCTTCGCGACAACGGGATGGAAGTCTATCCAAGGCGACCTGCAGCCGACGTAGCTCATCCCTCGCTATGGCAATGCGATCAGGCCCTGGTAAATCGGCAGCAATATCGAGCGCGTCAACATCCGCCATCGCTTCTATAGGGATGACTTGCGAACTGCGGAGGCGATCAATCAATAGGTTGCGCGCGGTGATAAGGACAAAGCGCTGCGGGTCATCGGGAAACTGCTTCTGCGCACTTAGACAAACACGCGCGTAAACTTCCTGTCTGAGATCGATGACCTCTCCGGCATTACGCCAGTTGCGGTGCAGATACTGCGTCAAGACAGGCTCCAGCGGCAGAATCTCTCGCACGAACCAGGAGGCAATATCGCGCGCGTTCACGGCATCGTCCTGTCGACCCAGGCCGGTATATTCACGACCGTTTTCCTGTGTCCCGACCATGCGTTTGGCGCGCTTTCCCGGTCTTCGAGGCTTCAGTTTCGGGTACTCATAGGGATAGACGGAGGCGCGCCTCGATTCTGAATGTCGCCTCAGAAGTTATTTCGCGCCTTGAACGGGCGCTCGCTCACAGCCTAGACCTCCGGTGCCGAGGGGCAATTACCGAAGAAAGTCATTTCTGTCTGGAAATATTATTGCGCCGGGCCCCGAAGCTTGTCCTGATAGCTGCGAAAACGGAATGACAGCTGGATCCCTCTCTCCTGTCGCCCTGGAAACGAAAGCAATCTTGCGCCGAAGTAGCACGCCGCGAAGGCATGCCCGCACCCTTTCTTTGATTCTGGCAGACATTTCGCAAATGATCGACCGCGGATTCGCGGGCCGCAAGCAAACAGCGGACTTTCGCCCGCTGTTCGTTAATGGCTTCCCTTGCGCGGTTGCTACCCGCCCAGCCCTAGGCTGACATTGAGGTATGGACCATAGAACCCGCGGTTGTACCTTTTCGCGGAGTCCTGACCGCCGTCCATCGCTCCAAAATATTCATCGACGCGATAACCAAAATTGATTTTGGCATTGCTGTAACGCACCGAGGCTCCGACGTAGCCGCCCAGGTTAGGGACCGCAACGCGTTTCGAACGACTGTTGGGTTGGGGTGACGAGCTGGGCACCACGCTTGCGCAAGTTCCAAGGGTGCGTCCATGGCATCTTTCCTTTTGGAGCGTCTCATTCAAAGTAACGGTTTGACGCCCAAAAAGGACTCCAACATTCATACCCCAATCAATGTCGATTTCTCCGTTATGTTCATCACCCAGAAGTTCCCGCTGGGCGTCCCATTTAACTTCCGGACCACTGCCATGAAATCCGCGTTTCTCCTTGGTGACGCCGTTGTAGAGCTCGCCATATTCCTCATTGGGATCGGTGAATGTATGTAGCGTTTTCGGAAAATTGTAGTGAGGATCGGCGTTCAATTCTGCTGACGCTTCTGTCGTGAACTGTGCGATCCTAACGCCCGCACCAATTGTGCCTAGCCCAACATCCTTACCGAGCGTGAAGTCCATCATCGCATGCAATTCACTTTCGGTGGCTTGCGCGTCAACGAACTCATGATCGACGGCGACAAAAGGGCATGCCGCATCGCCGTGGATAGCAGCCTCAAGTGCAGCGCAGCTTGCAACTGGCGGCAGATGGAAGAAGTATTGGAATATAGCAGGTACCGTTACATAATTTGCGGTCGCTGCAGGTAGGCTTTTGTGGATGTGTTTGTTCCTTGAGGAACGTCCATATCGGACACCGGCCTTGAACACCCAATCGGAATCTTCGGGTTGGATGCTGACGTTGCCTTCCCAATCGAACGATCCGGAGGGTGCCTTTTCCGCCGACACGGGGTTGGGCAATCCATCCGGCATGATGGAGGCGAAGGGCGGATTGTATTGCTGCCAATCGTCCTGGAGCTGCGAGAAGCTTCCCCCTACTGTGATCCATATCGTGGGACGTTTGCCTGCCAGGCCAGCAAAGATGTCGCCGCCTGAATCACCCCCGTCAAAATGCTTGGTCACCCGGACGCCGAAGAGACGCGGATCGGTGAGGAAGATGTTGGTGGTGAGACCGCTGTCATCGCTGTTGAGGAAGTCGCCGGTGATCGCGGTGGTGTCGAAGATGTTTTTGACATACCCCATCACCTGCCAGCCCGAAGTATCCGTCAGGATGAGCGCGAGGTTTACGTTCGTATAGCCGCGTATGCGATCATAGGGATCGTCGTTGAAGACACGGGCCCACGTTCGTCGGAGAATGAATGGCGCGCCCGAAGAGATTCGAACTCCTGACCCCCAGATTCGTAGCGGCCTTTTGCAGTGCAACATAGGTGCTCATAGCGTCACCTAAGGCATTGACCCTATTGCAATTTCTGAAAATGAGGCGAACATAGGGTTCCTTCTCAATCCAAGAACAAAACCGGATTTGGGAGCCTAGACTGGGACTTCAAATGCGCCTCACCGACGCCAGCATTAAGGCCCTTCCTGTCCCTCAAAAGGGGCAACGCACTTATATAGATAGTGCCTTGCCCAATTTTGGATTGCGCGTCTCACAGGGCGGAATAAAATCCTTCGTCGTGGTTATGGGACGCACCCGGCAACGCCTCACCATCGGCCGCTACCCGCTGATCAGCCTTCAGGCCGCGCGCGGCCGCGCCAAGGAATTGCTCGCCGAACGAGTCCTGGGAAAACATCGGGTGCCGACACTGCGTTTTGAAGAAGCAATCACGCTGTTTCTCGAAACCTACTTCCCCATCAACTACCCCAAGCCCAGCTACAAAAAGGAAGTGGGCCGGCAGCTCAACCGCTATTTCCTGCCGGCTCTACGACACGAAAGACTGGATTGCATCCAGCCGCACATGATTGCCCGCATCATCGACCGCATGTATCGCTCCCCCGGCGAGGCGCGTCACGCCTTCGGAACCATTCGGTTGTTCTTCAATTGGGCGGCCCGGCGAGGCTATGTGCAGAGAAGTCCTTGCGAACATCTCCGTGCGCCTGGCAAACCGGGCGTACGCGATCGCGTGCTTTCGGCATTGGAAGTGCGCAAGGTCATCAACCAAGCCCGGACCGAAGACACAATGTTCAACAACATCGTGCAATTGCTGCTCCTTACGGGTCAGCGCCGCGGCGAGATTGCGGCTTTGGAAGCCGAATGGATTGACTTCGCGAACCGAACGATCACGCTTCCAGCTACCCTCACCAAGAACAAGCGCCAACATCGCTTTCCGTTCGGCAGCATCGCGGAGGAAATTCTGCGCAATGCTGTCGAGCGGCGCAAAGCTGTGTTTGCGGCGCTTGATATTCAACCGAAACGGATCGGCTGCCTCTTCCCCGCTCGCGGTACGCGTACTCCATTTGCCGGCTGGTCAAAGTGCAAACCTGCATTTGATCGTGCCTGCGCGCTGGATCATTGGGTGCTGCATGATCTGCGCAGAACGTGTGCCACCAATTTGGCCGCATTGGGCACGCCCATCCAAGTCACGGAAAAGTTGCTCAACCACGTTTCGGGAGCGACCGGTGGAATCGTGGCGATCTATCAACGGCACGCTTATTTCGACGAAATGCGCGACGCAATGGAGCGATGGGAAGCGTATTTGGCTGTGCTCGTCGGCCTAACGGGGTTGGACGTACTTCGTCCGTACGTGCTTAGGGGTTCTCTGTGCGTTGCTGCATGACAAACAAAGCTCGCCATCAATGGGCTGCTACCGGATCACTGTACCATCACACGTGATGAGTTTCGACGACTGCAAACTGCGCTCAGCAAATTGTTAGCCAGCCCCGGGTTTCTTAGTCGTCCGGCCCGCTATCCTCCCAATCCGATCGAGACAGTTGCGTAAGGGCCGTAAAAGTCGCGATCATAGGTTTTTCTCGTGTCGATGCCGCCGTCCATTGCGCCAAAGAAAAAGTCGGCGCGGTAGCCGAAGCTCAATTTGGCGGCGTTGTACTTGAACGAGAGACCGGCAAATGCACCCAGATTTGGCACTATAACACTGTGCGAACGCGAGTGATCTGGCGTCGCAGGAAACCGGGAAATGGTTTTGGGTACGTCCGCGGCATATTTTGTGGCGGGATGATATCTTGCGGTTGATTGATGATGCGTTTTTGCTCTTTGGCGGCCGAACAAGATGGCACCATTGATTCCCCAATCCGCTTCCAGTTCGCCATTCTGGATATTTCCGACCACCGGAAAGGATGATTTCCAGGACAGCGAGGGGCCGACGCCATGAAAGCTCCGTTCCGTGGTCAGATTGGCCAAATTGCTGTGAAAGGCCTGCCGCAACAGTTCGAGGTGATAAACATAAGGCGGAAGGGTGAGATATTTCGGAACAAAGCGCCAATCCGGATCCGACTTCAACGAGAAGTTTGAGGCACTTTTGAACTGAGCAAAGCGTATCCCGAAACTGACCAAGGACGAACTGTCCGCATTTTTGAAAAGGCCCACGCCGACATCCTTGCCCACCTGAAAATCGACCACCACATGTTGTTCGGTCGTATTGGTTTTGGTCTCGGCAAACCGCTGTGCCGCAGGATAGTTGACGTATCTGTTGCCACTAAAATACTTGGTGATGGGCTCGGGGTTTGTCTGCTGCAAATGGTGCTTTGAAGACTTGGCGTGACCGTATCTGACTGAAGCGCTAAATACCCAGTCTGAGTGTTCGGGTTGGATTGAAACCGAACCGACCTCGTCAAAGCTGTGGCCTGGCGGCCGTTCAAACTTCTGAGAGGCATCGAAGATCGCCGGCCGGCCATCCATCAGTGGCGGAGAAAAAGTCTCTTGACCGTTGCCCAAAGCGCTAAGCTGTCCACCAAGTTCTATCCAGACAGTGGGACGGTCCGCGTCTTCCGCAATGGCGAAACCAAGCGATGATGAATAGGCCGCCAGAGCCATCGCTGACGCGCCTGTCAGCAACTTCCACCGCGTGGTTACATTACCCTTGGGATTGACAAGTTCGCTCATGGTTTCCCCTCACCAGTTCTTTGTGACGCGCACGCCGAACAGGCGTGGATCGGTCAGAAACACGTTGGTCGTCAGACCACTATCGTCGCTGTTGAGGAACGTGCCAGTGATGTCCGTGACGTCGAAGACGTTCTTGACATAGCCCATTACTTGCCAGCCGCTCTGGCTCGTCAGGATCAATGCCAAATTGACGTTGGTATAACCCCGCAGGCGATCATATGGCCTGTCATTGAAAACGCGCGCCCAGGAATAATCCTGCCAATAATAGTCGACATGAAGTGTACCCGCCCAATCCGTGGTGACGGGAACGGTGTAGTCGCCCGACAGCGACACGGTAAATGGTGGTGCATTGGGCAGCTCATTGCCGCCCAACTCTTTCGCCCATCCCTCGCCATTGTTCGGAGCGGTCGCGGGATTGAAGCCAGGGTAACCGGCGGGAATAGGCGCATTATCATTTTTTGTGACAGTCGGATTTTCAACATATGGAAGCACCGTTACGGGGTCCACACCATCCTGGTACGCATTGGAGCAAGCTCCATTGAGTCCGCCGCCATTGGGGGACGGGCCGGTGCCGTGTGATTGTGTACTTGTCTGAATGAGCGCCGCGACGACGTAAACCGGAAGAATGCAGTTCGAGGCCTGACTCACGAAAGGCTTTACGACCATCCAATCAGGATGTTCCGCCAAATCAGCTCGGTCCATCAAATCGATGGAGCTCTGACCGTTGTTGATACGGGTATTTTCGTAACCGCCCGCGAATTTGAAGCGAAGCCCGGGTAAAGGTTCGTAGGTCGCCTCTACCTCAGCACCCCTGACCGTCGCATCAAAATTGTCGTTAATGGCAGTGCGATCAACGATTCGCGAAATCTGGTAACCCTTGTAATCGTAAAAGAAGGCGCTGCCATTGAACGTCACTGCACCGTCGAGCAAGGTATTCTTGGTACCAATTTCATAGGCGTTCACGAACTCGGGCTTGAACGTCAGGGGATGAATGGGGTTAGAAATGCCGGTTTGCCCGTATAAATAATTACCGAAGACCAGCAGTTGGGCGCCCGGCGGATTGGCGCCCCCTGCTTTGTAGCCGTGAGCAAAAGAGGCGTAGAACAATGATTGGTCTGTGAAATCGAGTTTGGGAGTCCAGTTGGCGGCAAATCGGCCAGTGAACTCTTGCCAGTCCTGATTCACGTAACCAGAGACCGGATAGCCATATCCGCCCACAAGCAATTCGCTGGGAATATCGGCGAAGCGCTTGATATCATCCGTCCAACGAAGGCCCCCGGTGAGCTTCAAATCTTGCGCAACGTTGAAGTAAGCTTCGCCAAAGCCGGCATAGGAATTCAGGGTGTAGGGGTTTTGGCTCAGAAAATAGTTGTGACCTTCATTGTTGAGGCTGCTGATTGGATTGGGATCAATATAGAAACACTGAAATTGCCCCTCCCCGCCCAATGTATTGGGCACATTGGGGTCTCGAGGCGCGTATCCGCCCGTCAGGCAGTTCGAATTGTCCGAAACTCCAGGAACCCAGGGTAATGTCTGCGCACCATTGTTTGAATAGGATGCCAGGGTGAGGGAATTTATGAAAACGTAGTAGTTTTCTTCTGTTTCGTAGTGGAGATAATTGGTGCCGACGCTGAAGTTAAACGGACCATTTAAGTTTGAGGCCAAGCGGAATTCCTGACTCAACTGCCAAGAACGCTCGTCGTTCAAATCTTGCGCAACCAGCCGATCGCTGCACCCCAATTGCGGATCGCAAAAAGTGCCGTAGGGTTCGCAGACAGAGCCCAATGCCGCCGGCGCGCATTCCGCGGAAGCGACCGTGCAGCTCCCAGCAACACTTGTGCAAATGCCTTTGTTCGGGTCAACGGGAGATATCAAATTGAGCGTCGGTTCCGCGATGAACGCGCCGGGTCTTGTGTTAAACCGGTTGTAGTCCTCGGTGGACCATAGGTAGTCATTGTTGTAGCCGGTTTGCGAAGAGAACGTCAGTCCCGGCACGACGCCATAATCGACATTCAGTTCTAACGTATCGTTCTTGGCTTTGTATTGCGGATTGATCGTCGATTCGATCACCCGAAGATTTCGCGACTGTGTCGTGCTTGCGTAAGGATCGAAGGGAAAAGTGAACGACATGACGGGGGCGCCGTCAAAGCCAAGCGGTTCATAATAGGGCAACGTCAAGCCATTGGGGACTTGGAATGCGTCCGGCGAATATGGAGAAGCCGGTATACAGCCCTGGCTTAAATAGATGGCGCTCGCATAGGCGAGAGGAGCGGATGGCGCTTCTACTGGAACGCCACCGACTTGCGCGGGGATGGGATCGGTTTTGCACAGTTGTTTGGCAGTGCGCATGCGATCGTCGTTCTCCTGAAAGTGTTCCCAGATGAACGTAGACTGCAGGCCATCGAACGGCTTCCACGACAGCGTAACGCGGCCTGACCACAAATCGCGGCCGTCAATGGGATCGCCCGTGATTTCGTTGGTGGAATAACCATCACGTTTGGTCCATTCCCCCGCGGCGCGCAGATCAAGCCGGTCGTCGACGAGAGGCAGATTGATCATGCCTTCAAAGCGGCGATTCTTGTAATTGCCGATGTCCCCGGAGGCCATGGCTTCGAATTGATCGGTCGGCTTGGCAGTGACGAGGTTCACCACGCCGGCGGTGGCATTGCGCCCGTAAAGCGTTCCTTGCGGACCGCGGAGCACCTCGGCTTGGCTGAGATCAAAGAATTCCTGTTCAAAAAAATGGTTCCGGATGAACGGCACGTCGTTCAGGGCCACGGCCACGGCGGGATCGGTGGTGACTGAGATCGCCTGGGTACCGATGCCCCGAATCTGAATCGAATAGCCGCTGAAATTGGTTTTGGTGAACGTCAGATTTGGCACCTGCTTCACCAGATCGGGACCCCCAGCGGTCTGCGTCGCCGTCAATTGCTCCTGTGACAATGCCGTGATCGCGATGGGGATGCTTTGTACGTCAGCGCCACCCAGTTTGGACGAGGTGACTGTCACAGTTTCGACCGATGCCCTTGGTGATGCAGTTGCCTGGGCCAGCAGTAGTGGCTGGACATCCGCGGTGCTGCTTGATTGTCGGCCGCGCGGCACGATGGCAATGGCACCAGAGATGTGCTCGATGCCGAAGCCAGACCCCGACAGAATGCGTGACAGCGCAGCTTCGGCTGACAGATCGCCTTTTACGCCTCTGGAGCGCGCCCCGCGGATCGCCTCTTCCGATACAATGAGTTGCAAACCGGTTTGGGACGTGTACGCGCTAAGCGCAGTCTCGAGATCACCGCTTGGAATATCAAAGGTCGCAGCGTGCGCGCCTACCGCTAGGGAAGCGATGCAAATTCCCCCCAGAAGCGCTGATTTTGAATTGACGACGACTTTCATTGTTCCCCCTATTCGGCGCGCCGATCCGCAGCGCGGACCGCTCGCTAGCGTGAAATCACGATCCGATTGTCTTCGTTGTGCACGTGCAGACCGAGCGCGGCCTGCGCCACATTGCCGAATACTTCGACGTTGTTTGCCAAAAACGTCCCATTGATCCGGCGTTGCGCCACATCTCGATCGGCGATGACAAGCTTGGTCTTGTTGTAACGATTGAATTCTTTGGCCGCGTCGGCCAGGGGGGTGTGGTAAAAGATCAGGAGGCCCTGGCGCCAACCCATGTCATCGCTCAATTCCCGGCTCGGCCTTCTTTCCACCGACAGAACACCACGACTGGCGATTGCCACGTCGCCCGGCGTGAGCGTTACAGGTTTGAGCTGCGTCTCAGCCCCATCGCTTTGCACTTCCGCGCGGCCTTCGATGAGGGACACACGGGTGTTGCCGCGCTCGCGCCGGATGATGAATCTTGTGCCCAAATCCACCACCCGGCGGTCGCCCACATTGACCGTAAAGGGATGGGCCGCGTCGTGCGTGATCTGAAAATAGGCCTCTCCTTTGTCCAGCCAAGCGGTCCGTTGATCGGGCGAAAGGCGAAGCAATGTGTTGGTGTTCAACTCGATTTGCGAGCCGTCCGCGAGGGTCAAGGTTTTTCGGGCCCCGAGTTCGGTCGCAAACACTTGGTTTTTCTCGCTGCCGAATTTTAGGGCCGCGCCGGCCACCGCAAGCGCCAGTACAGCGGCTGCGGCAATGCGAAAAAGGCGCGAACCAGGCCATGGGCGCGATATGGGAAGCCCTCCCTCTCCCAGTTGGCCTGGGCCACGCAAGGCAGCGAAGCGGTTGGTTTCGTTCCAGACCGATCTCATGCGCCAATAGGCGACGCGGTGTTCCCACGACCGTGCAAGCCAAGCTTCGAGTGCTGCGTTGTCCGCCATCCCGAATTCGAGACGTTCCAGCCAATTGGCCGCTTCGGCATCTAGCGTGGTCTGCGACTGGGTTGGGCGATTCATGTGTTTCGCCCCGGCTCTGCGGTATCACGCAAGTAAACGCGTGTGAGAATGGCCATACCTTGCGCAAGATATTCCGAGACCATGCGTTCGGTGATGCCCAGCCGAGCTGCAATCTGCGGTCGCGAAAGACCTTCGACACGCCGAAGGAGAATGACCTCACGGCACTCGCCGGAAAGTTTCTCTAGGGCATGTTGCAGGCGGCGCAGGACATCGCGCGCAATGGCGATGCGTTCTGGACTTGGCGTATCGATCGCCACATCCAACGCATCAAGGTCGGTTACGGCTTCTATGGGGACGATCTGGGAACGCCGAATGCGATCGACCAGCAGATTGCGTGCGGTGGTGAGCAGGAAGGGTTTGGCCTTGTCGGGCAGGCCGGATTGGGCCGCCTCGCAAACCCGCGCGTAAATCTCCTGGCGAAGATCTTCTATGTCGCCCTTGTTACGCCAGTTCTGGTGCAGGTAATGCATCAGGATCGCTTCCAGCGGCAGGACTTCTCGAACGAACCAATCCTCTATGGCAGGCGCAGTCATACCCGCGCCCAAACCGGTCTGGTTGGCATCGTCCGTGTGGGTCTCAGTTGTCTCGGCCATCCCCCGCAAGCTTCCGCCTATAGAGGGTTACATCGTAAGTCGGTTGCTAAGACGAATGAGAGCCGTGAGTTTACGGAAGAAAATTTCGCGGAAGTTACAGCAATATTATTGCGGCAGCTTTTTCTTGCGCCTGAAAAAAAGGCGCTGTTCGTCTCACTGCCGAAGCCAATCCAGGTCCAACATGGCGCGATTTCCAATGCCCGGCCAACTGCAGCACTGACCCCCACCTTACTCAGCAGCCGACCGCCGAAACGGAGCACAACGGCGGCGCTTGTAAATCATTCAAAGGGACCCGGGTCCATGCCGCCAATAGTCAGTTCCTGACGTGGCGATACAAGAAATGGAAGCTGGGATCGTTTCTGGCGGCGTCTGAACCATCGCATTGCAGAAGAAATCACCGCAGAACCGAACTGGACCTTCGAGCTCCAATAGCCTGGGATGGCGACCAGGCTAGCAATATTTTGTGTGGAGAGTACGGAAGAGACGTGAATCCGTTAGGCGGGTCGAGCCGACGAAATCCATAGACGACGCCGCAAAAAATATCCTTGCCAGCTGGAACGGCGAGATCTCTTATAACCTATCTGGCCGGATCACTCGACAATTCGTGAGTGGCTTAAGGAAGAGGCGGCGGATTTCTCCGCCGCCTAAGGGAGAGTCGACTAAAGGATTTTTTCTCTATCCGCCCAAGCCTATGCTGACGGAAGCAAACGGTCCAAAAAAACCGATCGTTTCTGATCTCCTTGCACCGATGCCCTCGTCCATCGCATTGAAAAAGAAGTCGGCCCGGTACCCGACACTGACTCTCGTGTTCGGAAAGTGGAACGACAAGCCCGCAAACCCACCGATATTGGGAACGATGACAGTTCGGGCGCGGGTTGCACGAACGGGCGACTGAGGCGATGTTGGGTAATGGCTTACGAGGCTGCCGGAAGCGATACCATTTTTGTACTGGCCGCTTATTTGATATCGCGAATCTGCTTTTTGTCGACCAAACAAGAGGCCAGCATTGATGCCCCCGTCAATCAGCACCTGACCCCCGTTATCGCTGCCGACAATCGGAACTGAAGCGTCCCACGACACTGAGGGCCCTACAGCCTGAGCGCTGCGCGTTGCCGTAAATGTCGCCGCATAGGTGTGTCGCGCTATCGTGTAAAATCTATAAGCACCAGGATTGTATTTGGTCGTGACCGCCTCACGCGGTCGGGCATGAAGTGCGGTGGCGGTTTTTGACGCAAATTGCGCAAACCGAACCCCAGCGCTCACCATCGAGCGGCTTCCTTGCCCAAAAAGACCAAGGCCCACGTCCTTGCCCGCTTTAAAGTCGACAATGACATGCGTCGCATCGCTTCGGCCCTGGCCATCACCAAAGACTTTTGCGGATGGCGAATAGTGCAAAAACGGTTGTCCCCCAAAAGTCAAATACTGTTCTGGTAATCCGGCTGTCTGATGATGCAGATGCCTAGCACTGTTAGAGCGGCCGTAGCGCAAGGACGCAGAATACACCCATTCTGATTCTCTCGGAATCAAAGTGATTGTGCCTTCGCCGCCGATGCTGTAGCCAGGCTGCCGCTGCGCGCCCGTCATTGCCGCCAAATCTGCAGGTTGGGCGTGAGAAAAAAATGGTGCCGTGAAGAGCTCAGTCGAAAGATCGTATCGTTCGAATTGCCCGCCAAGTTCGACCCAAACAGTTGGACGGTCTTGGTCGTCTTCCGCAGTTGCATAAGGGGCAAAGATCAATCCCATCAGCGTTATCGCCGACGCCGTTGCCAGCAACTGGTAACGAAACTGGATCTCACACTTTTCCGAGTTCAATTCGCTCACGTCTTCCCCCTTACCAGTTCTTGGTCACACGGATGCCGATCAGTTTCGGATCGGTCAAAAACACATTGGTCGTGAGCCCACTGTCGTCGCTGTTCAAGAAGGCGCCCGTGATGGCCGTCGTGTTGAACACGTTCTTGTCGTAGAGCATCACCTGCCAACCGTTTTGGCTGGTCATGATGAGGGTCAAATTAAGGTTTGCGTATCCCCGAAGCCGGTCGTAGGACAAATCGTTGAACACCCGCCACCAAGACGCATCCTGCCAATAGTAGTCGGCACGGGCGGTTGCTGCCCAGTCCTGCGTCACCGGTATTGTATATTGCCCTCCGACGGACAAGGTATACGGTGGTGCGTTCGGCAGTTTGTTGCCGCCCAACTCTTTCGAGAACCCTGCCCCATTGTTCGGAGCCGTGCTCGGATCAAACCCGGGATAACCTACAATGGGCACGTTGAACGGCGTGTGTAGCGGCAGACCGTCAGCATCCACCGTCGGATTTGGCACATAGGGCGCTTGCGTCAGAGGATCGTCGTGCAACACATACGCATAAGCACAGTAGCTCGTCGCTGTCGCAGCCGCTACCGGTGTGCCAATATCGATATATTTTGCAACATAGCCTGGAAATATGCAGTTCGACGCTTCGTTGATGAACGGTTTGACGACAAACCAATCTTGATGACCAGCAGTACGGTCCATCAAATCGACGGCACTTTGGCCCTTCGCGATTGCCGTGTCCTCCCATCCGCCCGAAAAATTGAACCTTAACCCCGGGAGCGGCTCCCATGTCGCTTCGAGTTCTGCACCTTTCGCATGGGCATCAAAATTCAAGTTAATCGCGGTTCGATCGACAATTTGCGATATTTGATAGTTCTCGTAGTTGTAATAGAAAACGTCGCCGTTCAGCGTCAACGCGCCATCGAGCAGGGTGTTTTTTGTACCAAGCTCAAACGCATCGATGAATTCGGGCTTGAAGGTGAGTGGGTGCGTCGGTTGCACGCTCACCGTTGCCCCTCCTGCGCCAGTCAGTATTTGTGACGAGTAAATGGCCCCCGGTGGATTGGCGCCTCCCGCTTTGTAGCCATGAGCGTACGATCCATAGATAAGCGTTTGCTCCGTGAAATCGAGCTTGGGTGTCCAATTGGCGACCGCTCGGCCGGTGAATTGATCCCATTGCTGGTTTACGACACCAGCCACTGGATAACCCCAGCCGCTCGAGACAAGCCAGCTCGGGATTAAGGAGAAATGCTTCTGGTCTTGAGTCCAACGGAGCCCGCCGGTCAGCTTCAGTTCCTTCGTGACGTTGTAATTGACTTCTCCGAACATCGCATAAGAATTGAGTACATAAGGATTTTTGCTTAGGAAATAATTGTGCCCGTTATTGTCGAGGCTCGAAATAGGATTGGGATCGGCATAAGCTGATCCTATATGTGCCGGCTTCGACGGATCATTGAATTGAAAGCCGAAAGGCAATGGAAGGCTACCGTTCGAATCGTATTTGCCCGGCACAAATCCGCTGCCAATAAGGGTGAGCGCATTGCCGAAGACGAAATAATTTTCCTCCGTTTCGTAGTGCAGAAAGTTTCCGCCAGCACTGAAGTTTAATGGTCCGGAGAAGCTCGAGCTTAGTCGAAATTCCTGACTGAATTGCCAAGCACGCTCTTCGGATAGGTCCTCAAGGATAAGCCTATCGGAGCATCCCACTTGTGGGTCGCAGAAATAGCCCGCGATGGCGCATCCTGTGTACGAACCGGCGCTCGCGACGGATGGCTGACAAACCGTTCCGGCTGGGACGTTCGAACAAACCGGATCGGTAGAGTCGACACAGACGTGAAGCCCACTAGGATCGGGTAAAACGCCATGGTCATCCGCATGGACACCGTCACCAGTGTACGTAAATAAACCAGCGGCCGCACCAAAGCGGTTGTAGTCTTCGGCGGAATAGAGAAAATCATGGCTGAACCCAGTCTGTGTGGACAAGGTTAGTGCCGGCAGAACGGCATATTCGGAATTCAGCTCCACCACGTCATTTTTTGCTTTATATGTGGGATTCAGACCCGACTCGATTACTCTCAAATTATGAGACTGGGATTCGCTGGCGTACGGATTGATGGGGCTGCTTCGGCCAACGGCCTGCAACCCCGTGATATACGGCAATGTAAATCCCAAAGGTGCTTCGTACGATTGTGATGAGTAAAGCGAGGCGGGAGCACAACCTTGCGTAAAGTAATTTCCTCCCACTGCCCCAGTGGTTCCATAACCCGGCCCAACATTTTTGATTGACCCGTCGATGTCGACGACCCCATTTGTCGGCGTTCCGCCAGGACCGTAGTCCGTCTTGCACAATTGCTTGGCGCTGCGAATGCGATCGTCGCTTTCGTAGAAATGTTCCCAGACAAAATATGTCTGCAGCTTACTCATTGGCTTCCAACCAATAGTGATACGTCCCGACCACAGGTCGCGTCCGTCGATGCGCTGATCAGTGAGTTCGTTGAACGAATATCCTTGCCGCTTGGTCCATTCTCCTGCAATGCGCACATCCATTCGATCATCCAACACAGGGATATTGACCATTCCTTCGAAGCGCCGCTGGTGATAGCTCCCCACTTCACCAGATGCCATCGCCTCGAATTGATCTGTGGGCTTTGCGGAGATTAGGTTGACCACACCTGCGGTGGCGTTGCGCCCATAGAGCGTGCCTTGCGGGCCGCGTAGCACTTCAACTTGAGCAACATCGTAGAACTCTTGCTCGAAGAAATGATTGCGGATGAACGGGATATCGTTGAATGCCACTGCCACTGCCGGATCCGTCGTGACCGAGATGGCCTGAGTGCCGATGCCGCGCAACTGGATGCTGTAACCCGAGAAATTCGTTTTCGTGAATGTCATGTTCGGGACTTGCTTGATCAGATCCGGCCCGCCGGCAGTTTGCGTCGCTGTCAATTGTTCCTGGCTGAGCGCCGTGATCGAGATCGGAATCGACTGCACATCCGCGCCACCGAGCTTCGACGAAGTGACCGTCACGGTTTCAACGGCAGCGCGAGCTGGCATAGCCTGCGCCAGCTGAGTCGGCATAACCGTAGCGGGTTCCATTTCTGAAGAGCGATCACGCACGATCGCGATCGCTCCGTCTTCCTGATGCTTGATCAGGCCGGTGCCGGAAAGGATCCGGGTTAGGGCAGTGTCGGACGGATACTCCCCCTTTATGCCCTTGGTGTGCACGCCTTTGACAACATCGACCGGCACCAAGAGTTGCACACCGCTTTGCGTCATGAAAGCACGCAATGCGGCGTCCATATCGCCAGCGGGGATATCGAACGTGGCAGCGCTTGCAGCGGTAAGGCTTGCGAAACCGGCACTGAGCATGGCCGCGATTTTCAAACGGTTTGTTGGCATTGATCCCCCACTGAGATACTGGCGTCGGACGCCGGCTTACGACTTCTTCCTAAAGATCACGATTTGATGGTCGCGCAATTCGGCGGATAGACTGAAGGCAAACTGAACGGTGCGCGTGAACGGGCCGACGCTACCGGCACCGAAAGTGCCGTTGATCTGCAAATTGGCAATTTCCGGCGCGATGACGATTTTGGTGGCGTTGTAGCGATTGAATTCGGCGGCAGCCTCTGCAAGCGTTGCATGATCGAAAACAAGTTTGCCGGATCGCCAGGCTAGACGGTCGCTTAATGCGTTAGCGGGTATTTTCCTTACGGACATGGCATTCGCCGTAACGGCGGCGACGTCGCCGGGCACGAGGTCGGTCACGTGATGCTGGAGCGCAGGATCAACTGTTTCGAGGCGCGCCCGGCCTTCGACCAGCGTAACTTTCAGACCGTCTGCGCTTTCACGCACCGAAAACTGGGTGCCGAGGTCGGTGATGCGGTGTCCGTCGGCCAGCACGGCGAATGGACGTGCTGCATCGTGATGGACATTAAAAAAGGCTTCGCCATGTTCGAGTTCCACGATGCGATGCCATGGCGTAATTTTTGCGACAATGGCGGAATTGGTGTTGAGTTCAATCTGGGTGCCGTCCGAAAGCATCAGCGAAGCACGTTGACCCATGGCAGTGGCGAATTGGCGCGTCTGCGATAACGAATTGTAGGCAATCGCGCCAATCGCTAGAGCGGCAATGCTCGCAACCGCGGCAAGGTGGAGAAACCGCCTCGTCGATTTCGTTTTGGCCGCGCATTCTGGGCGCATTGGTGCGAGCGCCGCTAGACGTTGAGCGCGTGACCATCCGGCCTTCAGCCGCCAATAAGCTGCTGGATGACGATCCGACTGGCTGAGCCAAACGGAAAGCTCGACTTGATCTTGCGCAGTCCAGGTCTTGGCTTCCTGCTTCAATACCCATTCCGCCGCTTGGTCGCCAATTGTTTCGGCAGAGGTGACATTGCGCTCGGCGGTCATGGTACCTCGTCCCCACCGGGCGAAGTGCCATACAAAATGTCTGTCAGAAGCTGCATCCCCTTCTTTAGATGGCGCGAGACCGTGGTCTCATCGAGATTGAGACGCGTCGCGATCTCACGCTGTGAAAGCCCTTGAATGCGCGCCATGAGCACGGTCTCACGGGCACGCGCTGGTAATCGCTCAATAGCTTCGCGCAGTCGGCGCAGTTCGTCGCGCGCAATGACCACCCGGTCTGGAGCTGCCACATCGGCGGCGAGACCCAATTTTTCCATGTCGGAGATTGTATCCATGGCAACAACGCGATCGCGCCGCACACGGTCAATCAGCACGTTGTGGGCAACGGCGAAGACGAATGGTTTGGTCGGGCTGGGAATCTGCTTGTGAGCGGCCGATATCAGCTGCGCATAAATGTCCTGCCGCAGGTCAGCAACCTCTTCCGGGTTACGGTAGGATGAGCGCAAATAGCGCATCAGGGCCGCCTCAAGTGGCAAGACTTCTTGCACGAACCAAAACTCCACCTCCGGCGCGGGCACCATTCGTGCAGCGTCTTCCGGTTGGCCGCCGTGGCGATGAATGTCTTGCGGTTTCGTCAAGTCCCCCGACCTTCTGGGGCTTCGTAATGCTTCGGTGGATTGTAGATCGAACGAAGTGCTCCGGACTTGTACGCGGGGATCAAATTATTCCGTCGCGAAAGAAAGTTGCTCGCAAGGCGTGCCGCGTGATCGCAAGTCACAGCGCTTAGCGGCCTCAAGGAATCTGGAAAAAAGTTCCCCGCTTAGGCCTCGGGCCGATCGAGCCAGACCGTCTGCCTGCGACGAAGGAAAAAAGGGGTCGCTCCCCCAACCGCAAAAAAAGGCGATCTTGCTGCCGATAATTGGCCGCGGGACTGGCGAAGGAGAAGAGAGCCTTGGTCGAACAGGGCAAACAATCAACAAATTGGATCGACGACCCAGCCCATGCCCGCAGAGGTTTGCATTCGAATAGGGTTACGACTTCGAGACCGGTGGTTCGGAGCCAATCGGGAGCCAGACCTAAGGCAACCTGTTTTGTCTTGCAACAAAATAGGCGGCGGATTGCTCCGCCGCCCGAGGAGAGAGCCTGAAAGGCGTGGGCGGGTTATCCTCCGAGACCGATGGTGATGTTCGCGAAGGGCCCGTAGAATTCTTGGTCGGCGCTCTTGCGTGAATCGATGCCGGTATCCGTGGCGTTGAAGAAAAAATCGCCGCGATAGCCGAGACTAACCTTGGCGTTCGGGAATTGCACCGAGACACCCGCAAAGCCACCAATGTTAGGAATTGTTATGCGCTTAGACCTCGACTGAGTTGGGCCATCATATGAATAGCTGCTTACCGGTGCTGCGGTTACAGCAACCGGACCCATACGATAGGCGCCGCTTGTTTGATGATGTGTCACGACACGTTGCCTTCCGAAGAGGACGGCCGCGTTGACTCCCCAATCAAGTGAAATTTGCGCGTCGTTGTCGCTTCCCGCCACGACAGTGGACGAATCCCAAGAAATTGATGGTCCCAGCGCATGCGTACTTCGTTTGGCATGAAGAACGGCCGTATAAGTTCGGACATGCTGAAGGTAGACGTTGTAGACACCGGGGTTGTATTTTTGAGTTGCGACATTAACCGGCCGCGCATGCAGCGTAGTATCCGCTCTAGAAGTGAATTGTGCGAAGCGCAATCCAGCTTGAATTGTTGCATGGCTGTGGGCACCAAAAAGGCCCAGTCCCACATCTTTGCCCGCGACGAAGTCGAGTGTTACATGTGTCTCCCTCGTAGCGGCTTGGCCGTCACCAAATTCTCGTACCCGCGGTGTGTATTGGAGAAGCGGTCGACCTCGGTAGGTCCAGTATTCGGCGGGTAGCCCTGGCGTCTCGTGATGAATGTGTCTTGCGCTATTCGAACGGCCGTATTGCACCGAGGCTGAGAAAACCCAATTGGTGCCTGACGGCTCGAATGAAACCCGGCCCAACCCGCCGATGCTGTAGCGTGATGGGCGCTGAGCATCGATCATTGCACCCAGATCCGACGGCGAAGCCAGGTCGAAAAAGTGCGGTGCGAATGCGGTCTGTCCAATGTCGACTCTTTCAGCCTGCGCTCCTAACTCAATCCATATTGTGGGCTCACCTTCGGGATTGGATGCCGCCAGCACACTCGGTGCAACGCAAACAGAGCCCAACAACGCCAACACTGACACGTTCGACAGCAGATTGAGGCGAAATGTTCCGCGGCTAGGTTCGAAGTCTATTAGTTCGCACATGGGTTCCCCTCACCAGTTTTTTGTTACGCGCATGCCGATCAATTTGGGATCGGTCAGGAAGACGTTTGTCGTCAAACCAGAATCATCGCTATTGAGAAACGCACCGGTGATCGCCGTCGTATTGAACACGTTCTTGTCGTATAGCATCACCTGCCAACCATCCTGATTGGTAAAGATCAGCGTCAGGTTCATGGTGGCGTAACCGTGCAGCTTGTCGTATTGCAGATCGTTGAACACTCGCCACCACGAACTGTCTTGATAGTAGCCGTCAGCTCTGACGGTACCTGCCCAATCCGATGTGATCGGCACGGTGTATTGTGCGCCTACAGATAGGGTGAATGGCGGCGAGTTAGGTAGTTTATTTCCGCCGAGATCCTTTGAAAATCCTGCACCGTTGTTGGGCGCAGTCGCGGGGTCAAATCCAGGATAGCCGATGATGGGGCCACCGTTCGTGTCGTGTATTGGAAAACCTTGATAGTCCACTGTGGGACTCTGCTTGTATGGCAAAATCGTAAACGGGTCTTCATGGAGGTCATAGGCTATTGCACAGTAACTCACGGACGATGCTCCAATACTAGGAGCAGCGTTGACAATGTACCTCGCAACATAGTCCGGAAAGATGCAGTTCGATGCTTCATTGAGAAACGGTTTGACCACATACCATCCGGTGTGGCCGGCTGTACGATCCATCAAATCGACAGCGCTTTGACCGTTTGCAATCGTCGCATCCTCCCAACCACCGCTGAGGTTCAATCTGAGTCCAGGTAACGGTTCCCAGGTCGCTTCGACTTCTGCGCCCTTTACATGGGCGTCAAAATTTAGATTGATCGCAGTTCGATCAACTATCTCGGATACCTGGTAATTTTCGTAGTTGTAGTAGAACAGAGATCCATTCAGTGTTAGCGCGCCGTCCAGCAGTGTATTCTTGGTGCCTAGCTCAAAAGCGTCCACAAATTCCGGCTTGAATGTTAATGGATGCGTTGGTTGCACGCTTAAGGAAGAGCCAGACAATACTATAGTAGAGGAAAAGATAGCACCCGGTGGGTTAGCTCCCCCAGCCTTGTAGCCGTGCGAATATGACCCGTAGACCAACGTTTGATCGGTAAAATCAAGCTTCGGCGTCCAATTGGCAACTGCTCGTCCGGTGAATTGATCCCATTGTTGATCGATTGCACCGAGCACGGGATATCCCCAACCGCTTGCCACCACCCAACTTGGAATATCCGAGAAATGCTTTTGATCTTCGGTCCAGCGCAAACCTGTTATGATTTTCAGATCGGAGAAAATCTCGTAGCTCGCCTCGCCAAACATGGCGTAGGAATTCAGGACGTAGGGATTTTGACTTAGAAAATAATTGTGACCATTGTTGTTAAGCGAAGTCAGCGGATTGGGGTCGATGTACCCGCCGCTAATGTCAGATGGTCTCGAGGGATCATTGAATTGAAACCCGAATGGCAAATTCTGCGAATTGTCCGACACCCCTGGAATCCAGGGTTGAGGCGCCCCATGGCAGGTCGAGCTGCAGCCTTCTGTTATCAATGTGAAAACGTTGCTAAAGACGTAATAGTTTTCCTCCGTTTCGTAGTGGAGGTAGTTTCCCCCGAGGCTGAAATTCAGGGGCCCGGAAAACTTCGAGGCGATGCGGAGTTCCTGACTAATTTGCCAAGCGTGTTCCTCTGACACATCCTCAACGAGAAGACGATCGGAGCACCCCAACTGCGGATCGCAAAAATAGCCGCCAATCTCGCAACCAAGTGCCGTTGGATCGGTACACGGCGTTCCCAATGCGCTAGACGAGGCTCCGCCACAGAAGCCGACTCCATCCTCTGCGCAGATGGTCAACCCATTGGGATCGGGAAGAACACCTTTCGAGGACGAGTCGGCATAGTTGAACACGCCGGGGATTGAGCCAAACCTATTATAATCCTCTGCCGAGTATAGAAAATCGTGTCCGAACCCAGTTTGCGAAGTAAACATCAACGTCGGTGTCATCTGGTAGTCCGCGTTCAGCTCGACCACGTCGTTCTTCGCTTTGTAGATGGGGTCTATTCCGGACTCGATGGTGTGCAGATTTGGCGACTGCGTAACCCCGTTATACGGATTGACCCGATACAAAACGCCAAGAGCCTGTCCGCCTCCGACATATGGCAGCGTAAATCCGATTGGTGCCTCAAACGCGTCCGCAGAATAGAAAGACGTTGGCTTGCAACCTTGGCCTAAGTAATTGCCCGGCAGTCCATATCCAACACCTGTACCCACGGGCTTGGGCACGCCGTCGATTTCGCCGGGGCCAAAGTCAGTTTTGCATAACTGTTTTGAGCTGCGGATACGGTCGTCGTCTTCCGAGAAATGTTCCCACACGAGATACATTTGCAGACCTTCGGCCGGCTTCAGCGCGACGGTCACCCTACCCGACCAAAGGTCTCGGCCGTCAATGCGATTGCCGTCGGTTTCGTTGAACGAATAGCCCTGCCGCTTCGTCCATTCTCCGGCCACCCGGATATCCAGTCGGTCATCAACGATGGGGACGTTGATCATGCCTTCGAAGCGGCGTTGGTGATAATTGCCAAGCTCTCCTGACGCCATTGCTTCGAATTGATCGGTTGGTTTTGCGGAGGACAGATTGACGACGCCCGCGGTGGCATTGCGACCGTAGAGCGTGCCTTGCGGACCGCGCAGGACTTCGACCTGCGCCGTGTCGTAAAACTCCTGTTCGAAGAAGTGATTGCGAATAAATGGGATATCGTTGAAGGCGACCGCCACGGCGGGATCAGTCGTCACCGAAATCGCCTGGGTGCCGATGCCGCGAATCTGGATGCTGTAACCGGAAAAATTGGTCTTGGTGAAGGTCATGTTGGGGACCTGCTTGATGAGGTCCGGGCCGCCGGCCGTCTGGGTTGCGGTCAATTGTTCCTGGCTTAGCGCGGTGATCGAGATCGGAATGCTTTGAACATCCGCGCCCTCGAGTTTAGATGAGGTTACGGTCACCGTTTCAACCGCGCTGTGCGGTGCGGGATTTGCCTGGGCCAGCTGCAGCGGTTCGACGAGATTGGTTTCGGCATGCGAGGATTGAGCGCGGGTGATGGCAATGACGCCGGACGCGTCCCGATTTGCGGAAAAGCCTGTTCCCTTGAGCAACCGATTGAGCGCTTCGGTAGCGGGCATTTCTCCCTTTAAGCCATGCGATTGAATGCCCTTTACCGCTGCATTCGGAACCATGATGGGAACGCCAGCCTGGTTCGAATAGGCATCCAGCGCTGCCTCAAGGCTACCGCTGGGGATATCGAAGTTTTGCGCTTGCGCTGCCGCGGAGGTCGCGATGGCCGCAGTCCCCGCCAAGAGAATCTGAATGATACGAAGTTTAGGCACACACACCCCCTATGAGTTTGATTGCGGCTGATCCGTCTCAGCGCGAAATAACTGTTTCACTTCCCCGTTTGACCGCCCGCAATCCGAAGGTTTTCTGCGCGACCCGAACAAACGCTGCCACATCGTTGGTAGGCAACGTGCCATTGAAAGTCTGTCCGGCGGCGTAAGCGTCCCCTACAACGAGTTTCTCGGTATTGTACCTATTGAACTCCGCCGCGGCCTCCGCGAGCGTCGCGTGATGGAATGTCAGCATGTCGTGCCGCCAGCTGAGCGATGCTTGAACAAAATCCGCCTTCTGTCGCGTCAACTTCAGGCCTTGAGCGGTGGCAACAGCAACGTCACCCGGCTCCAGGACGGCAAGTTTGGTATTGCTCGAGCTTGTGTCGTCGAGCTGCGCCTTGCCTTCCACGAGTGTGACTTCGATGGCGTTGGATTTTTTTCGGACGGAGAACTTGGTGCCAAGATCGGTGATGCGGTGATCGCCAACCGTCACGATGAAAGGGTGCGCAGAGTCGTGGACGATCTGGAAAAAGGCTTCGCCTTTGTCCAACCAGGCTCGCCGCTCTCCGTCTTGGCTTCCAATCCGCAGGACGCTGTCCGTATTCAGCTCGACCGTCGAACCATCCGCCAACCTCAGCGTCTCGCGCCCTCCTACCGTCGTGGCATACGTCTGGTAATGTGCCTTCGGAGTGAGCTGTTGGGTGGCGAAGCCCACAGAAGCCAACACCGCCAGTCCAGCAGCAATCCGCACAGCTACCGATCTAGAGCGAGCATCGACCGTAAGAAATCTGCGTTGAGGTTGACGCAGCACGACCATGCGGTCGGTGCGATTCCAAGCCGCCTCGAGACGTAAGAATTCGACGAGATGCGATGGCGATGCTTCGAGCCACGCTTCAAGATCGGCTTGTTGTTCGTTCGCCCAGTCGTCGGCAGAGCGGCGCTCAACCAACCATTCCGCTGCCTTGGCGCGAATTGCATTTGCCGGGGCACGTTCTATCGAGTCGGTCATTTCTGCCTCCTCAGATCCGTTGTTTCCCCATAAAGAATGTCTGCAAGCGCACAGATCCCGTCCGCCAGATATTGTTTGACGGTCTCTTCACCGACTCCCATTCGCAAGGCGATTTCCCGCCGCGAAAGGCCCTCAAGCTGCTTAAGGACGAAAGCTTCCCGCAACCGGGGACGAAGTTTCATCAACGCATTTTCAAGACGGCGCAGTTCAGCGCGAGCAATCGCGCCGCGTTCCGGACCGGGATCCTCGACTGCGATGCCGAGCGACTCCATATCCGCCATAATCTCAATCGGCACGATTCGTTCGCGTCGCACGCGGTCGATGATCAGATGCCGAGCGGTGGCAAAAACGAATGCCTTTGCATTTTCGGGCATTTCCTTCTGGGCAGCCTCGTACACACGGACGTAAACGTCATGCAGCAAGTCCGGCACTTCGTCCGCATTGCGCCAGTTGTGGTGCAGAAACTGAATCAACGCGGCCTCCAGCGGCAAGACGTTTTCGACAAACCAAACCGCGGCTTCCTGTGCGTTGGGAGATCCGAATCTCACAGCGCCCACGCCCCGATCGGTGTCCGAAATGTCCGCCATCCCCTCCGGCCCCTGCCTGAACGAGCAGCAAGCTCAGGACTACACTCTCGATGACGATTGGCCGCCAGGCGCGGGGGGCAAGAAGTGTGGAGAAATTTTATTGCGGCCCATGACGGAGCATCGAGGGGCGCTAGACCATGGATCGCTCCGCTTGCCCGGCAGGAAGATAGGGCAGCGAATGGTCAGTCGGCCGGGGCCCAATTCGGACTTGGCGGTGTCAATTCCACTGTTCATGGCGCTGGAAAGAAGTCGACGCGATAGCCCGCGCTGAGCGGTGGGCAGGCCGTCATTCAACGAGCATCAATCGGCGCTATTCGCGATGACGCAGCTGCTGGACTCTATGACGACGGTTGCTTCCAGCTCATTGAAAGAGCGTATCGCCCGAATGATTTTGCGGCTCGTTGGCGCTGTCGACGTCGTAATCGAATGTGCGGACGCCTTTCTCGGGCAAGCCAGAGCTCAGAGATTGGCGACCATCTTCGACCGTTATCGTCTGGCGACGACAGGTAACATCGGTAGGGCGCATTGATCGTTCATCAACTGCGCGGTGCATTGCGCCCGAAGCGCTCGGCGCCGCCGACGGCCCAATTTGGGCAAATCTATTGAGACGGCATTCTTGCCCTTTCTGAGAAAAGGAGCGGCAGATCTTTCGTTCGCCCGATAAAAATCGTGGCTCGGCCAGCCTACCCCCCCAGGCCGATGCTGAGCGTGGCATAAGGTCCGTGGAAGCCTCGATCATATGATCTACTCGTATCGATGCCGCCGTCCATGGCATCAAAAAAGTAATCTGCCCGGTAACCGAAACTCAACTTGGCATTGACGTATCGGAATGAGAGCCCAGCGAAGCCTCCCACATTGGGAACAACCACCGATCTAGACCGCGTCGCGTGGACAGGCCCTGGATCATATGTGGGCACCCGAAGACCCTTTGAATATTTCGCACCATGATAGGCTCCGCTTGCCTGATGCTGAAGCCTCGCGCGCTGCCGCCCGAAGAGAACGGCAGCATTGATCCCCAAGTCCAACGTCACCTCAGCATCCGGGTGATGCCCGAGAATGCGATTGGATGCCGACCATGACAAGGACGGACCAATGCCGCGAAAACTTCGTTCAGCATGAAGGGAGGCTTGGTTGCTGTGAAAGACCTCTCCTTGAGGAAACTTTGAAGAGGGCCGAAGCGTGCTCACCACGGAGGGAAAATATTTATATTGGAAACGCCAATCGGGATTGGATTTGAGGGAGATGTTCGATTTGGAGATGAATTGTGCAAAGCGGACGCCGATACTTACGATCGAGGACCCGTGCAGCCCGAACATGCCAAGTCCGACGTCTTTGCCCGCCTGAAAGTCAACTATCAAATGCTGTTCGCTGGCCTGCAATTGGGTGTCGGCGAACTTTGCCGCGTTTGGATATGCCGTGATATTTCTGCGCAGCCGCGTCGTTTGACCGCCAATCGTCGGGTAATTGGAATAGTAATACTTCTTGAAAGGGCCGGGGTGGGTCTGTTGCCGGACATCCTTTTGACTTTTCGACCTTCCATAGCGCAGCGAGGCAGAGAATACCCAGTCCGTCTCCGAGGGAGCCAGAGACAGTTTTCCGAATGCGTCGAAGCTGTTTGCCGGTGGTTTTTGAAAGGATCCCGCTGGCGCAAAAATTGACGGCCGTCCATCCATGATGGGGGGCGCAAATTCTTGCTGACCGTCATCCAACGCGCTAAGCCCGCCACCCAATTCGAGCCACACAGTAGGCTTGCTGGAGTTTTCTTCGGCCGCTTGCGCGATGTCGACGTTGTAGGCGGCACCGATTAGTGCGATTGCAGAGGCCGTTGCCAACAGTTGACGCTTGGCATCCAGAGATTTGGTCGAGTTCTTTAAGATTTCCGTCATTGGCTCCCCCTTACCAATTCTTGGTGACGCGAATGCCGATCAGTTTGGGATCGGTCAGAAAGACGTTGGTCGTCAAGCCGCTGTCATCGCTATTGAGGAACGTTCCCGTGATGTCGGTCGTATTGAACACGTTTTTGTCGTAGAGCATCACTTGCCAACCGCTTTGACTGGTGAAGATCAAAGACAAGTTGACGTTGGTGTAACCTCTCAGACGGTCATAGGGGTTGTCATTGAACACGCGTGCCCATGAGTAATCTTGCCAGTAGTAGTCAACGCGTGCGGTACCGGCCCAATCGGAACTAAGAGGCGTTGTGTATTGGCCTCCGACCGAAATCGTAAAAGGCGGTGCATTTGGAAGCTTATGTCCGCTTAAGTCCTTGTCGAATCCCTGGCCATTGTTGGGAGGTAATCCCAGTCCATCATTGACGTTTGCGGGAGCATTCGGATCCACGCTAAGCGGGTCGTAACCCTGATAGCCGGGGGGCACATATTGGTCGTGCGTCCCGGAAGATCCTCCTGGTATCCCAGGGATGACGACCGGATCCTGGACGTAAGGCAGCTCGGTGACCGGGTCGAGATGAGAGACATATGCCTCTCCACAAGCAATGGGCACAGTGTCGACGGACACAAGTGGCCCTGGTGGGAATGCGGGCGTGTTCAGCATCGCAGCGACGACATATTTTGGCAGGATGCAATTGGATGCCTGCGTAATAAATGGACGCATTACCATCCAATTCGGATTACCAGCTGTGCGGTCCATCAAATCGACCGAGTGCGATCCTTTGGCGAGAGCCGTATCCTCCCAACCCCCGGCAAAATTGAATCGAAGTCCAGGAACGGGCTCATAGGTTCCTTCAACTTCGGCGCCCTTCACGTGAGCGTCAAAATTATCGTTGATAGCTGTACGATCGACGATCCGAGAAATCTGATAGTTTTCGTAGTTGTAATAGAAGATGTCGCCATTAATGGTCAGCGCTCCGTCCAGCAGCGTGTTTTTCGTGCCGAGCTCGAATGCATCGACGAATTCCGGTTTGAACGTCAACGGATGAATCGGATTTCCAATATCGCTTGTCTGGAACGTCAGGAGCGTGGCGCCCGGCGGATTTGCCCCACCGGCCTTGTAGCCATGTGCATAGGACCCATAGAGGAGAGTCTGGTCGGTAAATTGGAGCTTGGGCGTCCAGTTCGCTGCCGCCCTGCCCGTCCACTGATCCCACTGCTGGTCGATCGTGGCCGTTGCTGGATAGCCATATCCCGATACCACAAGCTCGCTTGGGATATCGACAAAATGTTTCTGATCTTCGGTCCAACGCGCCCCCAGCGTCAATTTCAGATCGCTGGAGATGTTGTAATAGCCTTCCCCGAACAACGCGTAGGAATTTAAGGTGTAGGGATTTTGGCTGAGAAAATAGTTGTGTCCCTTGTTGTTGAGTCTAGTGAGCGGATTTGGGTCGATATAAATACAGCCGCCCCCCAGTGGACTGTGCGGCGCAAAGGGATTCACATCAACAAACCCGCCCGGAATGCACTGGCTATTATCCGAAACGCCGGGAACCCAATCTCCCTGCAGTGCGGGAGTGCCCGGCGAGCCACCACCCTCTGTGACGGCGAGGCTGGTCAGTGTGTTGATAAAGACATAATAATTCTCTTCGGTTTCGTAGTGAAGGTAGTTGCCGCCAACGCCAAAATTGAATGGCCCGCTGAAATGGGACGTGATGCGAAACTCTTGGCTAAATTGCCAGGATTTCTCGTCGGAGAGATCCTGAGCCACCAATCGATCACTACACCCCAATTGGGGATCACAAAAGACACCATCGAGAGAGCAGCCCTGAATACCAGCCATGCTCGGATCGCACGGTGCGCCACGGGGTAGCATTGCCGAGCCTCCGCATCCTCCATCACTGAAGCAATGGCCCAACCCGCTAGGATCGGGCAGAAGTGGATTTCGCAGCCAATCCGAGCCGCCCCAATCGCTTTGGGGAATATACTTAAAGATACCAGGCGCTGTGTTGAAGCGGTTATAATCTTCGGTCGACCATAGAGAGTCATTGCTGTAGCCCGTTTGCGAAGCAATAGTGATGGACGGGGTGACCGTATAGTCGCTGTTCAATTCGATGGTGTCGTTTTTGGCCTTGTAAATGGGGTTCAACGACGACTGGATCACCCGCAGGTTTCTGGACTGAGCCGTGCTGGCGTATGGGTCGAACTCTTGTGCAATTGCGGGATTGAGAAATCCGATTGCGGACGCGTAGGGCAACACGACTCCGTTGGGCACCTGGAATGCTTCCGGGGAATAGAGCGATGTCAGCTCGCAGCCTTGACTGACGTAATAAATGGGATCGTAGGCGCTCGCTTCGTGATAATGCCCATCGACAGAAATACCATTGATCGAAACGGGATCGGGCGCCGTTTTGCACAGCTGCTTTGAAGTCCGCATGCGATCGTCACCTTCGGAAAAATGCTCCCAAACGAGCGTCGCCTGCAGATCCTCAATGGGTTTCCAAGAGATGGAAACACGCCCAGACCATAGATCACGACCGTCAATGCGCTTGTTGGTCAATTCGTTGAACGAGTAGCCTTGGCGCTTCGTCCATTCGCCAGCAATGCGAATATCCAAGCGATCATCGACGATGGGAAGATTGATCATACCTTCAAAGCGACGCTGGTGGTAATTGCCGAGTTCTCCCGATGCCATGGCCTCGAATTGGTCCGTGGGCTTGGCAGTCGATAGATTGACAACTCCTGCCGTCGCGTTGCGGCCATACAGTGTCCCCTGAGGCCCACGAAGGACTTCCGCTTGTGCCAGGTCGTAGAATTCCTGCTCAAAGAAATGATTGCGGATGAACGGGATATCGTTTAGCGCCACGGCCACTGACGGATCGGTCGTAACGGAAACCGCTTGTGTGCCAATTCCCCGTATTTGAATGCTGTAGCCGGTGAAATTGGTCTTGGTGAATGTCAGATTGGGAACTTGTTTGACCAAGTCGGGCCCACCGGCGGTTTGGGTCGCGGTCAGTTGCTCCTGGCTCAGCGCGGTGATCGCTATCGGAATACTTTGCACATCGGCACCACCCAGCTTGGATGACGTCACCGTAACGGTCTCGACTGCGGCCCGAGGAGGGGCGGCTTGCGCGAGCTGCATGGGCGTCACGAGTTCGGACGAGCGATCGCGCACGATGGTAACCAGTCCGGAATCGTGTCGTGCAACAAAGCCGGTGCCGGAAAGTAGTCGGGTCAGAGCTTCGTCCGGAGAGAGATCGCCCTTTATGCCCTTGGTGCGAGCCTTACTCACCGCGGTGGCGGACAGTGCGATCGGAACGCCGGTTTGTGCAGTGTAGGCGTTCAGTGCGGTTTCGAGATCGCCCGCTGGAATATTTAAAGATTCCGCCGAGGCAGCACTTAGGAGCGGCCAGGCAATCGCTGTGCCGAACAGTACTGTCTTCAGTGTCTTCGAATTTACCATGGCCCCCTCTCCGTGCGGCGCTCCAGCCACAATGTCATCCAAACTTTCAGGTGACGGTCTTCAACGCGAAATCACGATGTCATGACCTTTGTTTTCAATCCGCGCCCCTAAGACCGAATGGGCAACGCGACCGAACAAATCGACGTCGTTGACCGGAAACGTGCCGTCGATCAATTCGGATTCGGCGGCATCGTCGACGACCACGATCTTGCGTTGGTTGTAGCGGTTGAATTCGCGAGCGGCATCTGCAAGCGTTGCGTGATAGAAGGTCAGCACGCCACGGCGCCAGCCCATCTGGCTGTCGAGTATCTTCTTTGGCTTCCGTATCACGGTCACCGATTGCGGCGTGGCGATGGCCACTTCGCCCGGCGAAAGGACGGCCGAGTTCGGCGGATTGGATCTATCGGTCGAATCAAGACGCGCCTTGCCTTGCAGCAATGTCACTTCCAAACGATCTGCCCCGTCACGCACGGTGAATTTGGTGCCGAGATCGGTGATGCGATGGCCCGCGACATCCACGACAAAGGGGCGCGCCGCATCGTGGCGGATGTCGAAATAGGCTTCGCCACGCTCCAGCATAACCATTCGCGTGTGTTTATCAGTGTGCACGCGCAGGCGCGTGTTTGTGTTCAATTCGATGCGCGAACCGTCCGACAAGGCGATGGTTTCGCGGCCACCCACGGGCGTTGCGTAGACATTCTCGGGCTTCGAAACGGAGCCGAGATCGCGATAGCCAATCGTTCCCACCAACGCAGCGAAAATTGCCGCCGCGGCGATGCGCAGAACGAAGGGCTTTGTCTTGGTAGCAGGAATGGACCAGCCAGGCCGTGCCATCGGAGCGCGCAGCGCTTTCAACCGTTGGGCGCTTTCCCAGACAGATTTCTGCCGCCAATAGGCAATGCGGTGCGCCCGCGATTGCGCAAGCCAGGTGTCGAAGTCTGCCTGGTCTTCGGCACTCCACGTCCAAAACGATTGGCGTTGCAGCCAATCGGCCGCGCACAAATCGATCTCGGTGGCGCTTTGCCGGACTGGCGGCTGGTGTGGCGACGTCATGAACGCCTCCCTGCATCGGTCGCATCTCTGAGATAAAGATCGGCAAGCGCGTGCATCCCCAATTTGAGATGCTGGGAGACCGTCCCTTCGGCGATGCCCATTCGCGCCGCAATTTCCCGGCCCGTAAGCCCCTCGATGCGTCCGAGAACAACCGCCTCGCGATGGCGCGGCGGCAGCTTGTCGAGCGCATCCTGCAACCGGCGAAGTTCGTCCTTGGCAATGAGCGTTCGGTCCTGTAGCGGTTCGTCGGCGTCCAGCCCCACCGAATCCGGATCGGCGATGGCGGCGATCGGAACGACATTTTCCTTGCGGATCAGATCCGTCAGGAGATTGCGCGCCGTGGCAAACACGAAAGCCTTGGCTGATTTCGGCATCTCCGCTTCGGCCGCCTCGCAGACGCGGACGTAGATCTCCTGACGGAGGTCTTCGATATCGCTTCTGTCCCGCCAATTGCGACGCAGGAACCGCATCAACATGGTCTCCAATGGGAGAACCTCGCGGACGAACCACGCTTCCAACTCGGCCGCCGTCATTGCCGCGCCCATGGGGCGCAGATCAGCCTCTTCACGACCTGAATCCGGAATTTCGGCCATCCCCCGCCAGCTTCCCGCCTTGTTGAGGATCGAATTTCGTATTTACGCCGGTGAAGACGAAACAGGGGGCCGAAGTTGAGTATCGCCGCGAAAATAAATTTGCGGCGGCAGGGATGGCGGGCCTTCGAGCAAGAAACTTGCGAGACGGGGTTTGGGGCCGGCCCGCGCTACACCCGCGCGGGCCGGCGATTTAAGGAAAGACTCACCCCGACAAATAAGGCGGCGGATCGCTCGGCCCCAAAAACAGGGGGCGCGCGTTGGCCTATCCGCCGAGCCCCACGCTAACGCTGGCGAACGGGCCGTAGAAACCACGATTTTCGCGATGAGCTACATCGACGCCGCCATCAATGGCGCCGAAGAACATATCGGCGCGATAGCCGACGCTGACTTTCGCGTTCGGCGCTCGCCAGGACAACCCTGCAAACCCACCGATATTGGGAACGGTTACCTGTTTGCTGCGCGGCGAGCCGCCATGATTTGTGGTGATTTTCAGATAATGAAAATAATGTCTGTAATTGTCTGTCGTCTGGTGCTCTTCGTCCACGCGCTGACGGCCGAATAGCACGGCGCCGTTAATTCCCCAATCGAGCGAAATCGCGCTCGACGCGGAATTGCCCAATATGTTTGCAGACGATTCCCACGAGATCGACGGACCGACGCCGGTGAATTTTCGCCTGGCATCGAATTTGGCGCGATATATGTGATAATAATAGTATCCGTTGACATTCGCTGGTTGCGACTGGATTTCCACCGCGCCCCGTGAATTGAATTGCGCGATCCGCACGCCCGCGCTCAGCACGGAACGTCCGCCACTTCCGAACATGCCGAGCCCCACATCTTTTCCGGCCTGGAAATCCACAATGGTGTGGCTTTCCGCACTCTGCGCCTTGAAAATCTGGTAGGCGTTTTGCCAGCCAAAAACAGGAGCGCCGCTATAAGTATGGCTTGGAAGGGCGGTCTGCCGATTGAGCGTTTCCAATCTCGCGCTCTTGCCATAGCGAGCGCCGAGAGAGAGAACCCAATCGCTGCCGTCCGGCTGATAGGTAAGTTTGGCGCCCTTTTCCCAGATCGTCGATGGAGGCTTTTCCAAATCGGTATGTGACGATGCATCGAAGGGCGAAGCGGCCAGGAACGCTGGATCGTAAACATCCAGACTGTTGTCCTGCCAGGATAATTGGCCGTCCACTTCAAGCCAGATGGACGGCTGTTTTGCGTCGTCCGCTTTGGCGAGGCTACCTGCGGAAATATAGGCTGCAAGCGCAAGCACTGAAACGCCCGTGAGCAGCGTCCAGCGGATGGTGGCGCAGTTGTCGTGTTTTTGAATCAGTTCGCTCATGGTGCTTTCCCCTCACCAGTTCTTCGTGACGCGCACGCCGAACAGGCGCGGATCGGTGACAAACACATTGGTTGCAAGCGCTGTGTCGTCGGAGAACAGGAAGGCACCTGTGATGGCCGTCGCGTTGAACACGTTCTTCATATAGGCCATGGCCTGCCAGCCACCCTGATTGGTGAAGATGAGCGCCAGGTTAAGATTGGTATAACCTTTGAGTTGGTCATACGGCCTGTCGTTGAAGATGCGCGCAAAGGAATTGCCTTGCCAGTAACCGTCCGCGCGCGCCGTTGCAGCCCAGTCATCTGTAATAGGCATCGTATATTGCGCGCCCACAGACAGCGTGAAATGCGGCGCGTTGGGAAGCTGGTTGCCGCCGAGATCCTTCGAAAATCCTTCGCCGTGATTGGGCGCCGTGGACGGATCGAACCCGGCGGCGGCGAACGCCGCCCGGTCGGATGCTCCATGATCGCCAAAAATGGACAGGGCGATGCTGGGCGATGGCGCATAAGCGGTGTCGCACGCCCCCGTCAGCCCCGACCCGAAAATATCAGCCAGCGGGTGCGTTGATCCCGTATTGTACATTTGTAGAATCTCGCGCACAGCGGCGGCCGGCATGATGCAGTTCGATGTTTCATCGATGAACGGCCTGAGCACGACCCAGCCCGGCTGGCCGGCCGTGCGGTCCATCAAATCGATGGCGGACTGGCCGTTGTTGACCCTGGTGTCTTCATATCCGCCCGCGAAATTGAATCTCAGACCCGGTACCGGCTCATAATTCGCCTCCAGTTCCGCGCCCTTCACCTTGGCGTCGAAATTCAGATTGACCGAGGTGCGATCCACGATTTGCGAAATCTGATAGCCCTTGTAATCGTAATAGAACACATCGCCGTTCAGTGTCAGCCCGCCATCAAGCAGCGTGTTCTTCGTTCCGAGTTCGTAAGCATTGATGAATTCCGGCGCGAAGGTGGGCGGATGCGCCACGGAGGATTGCGCGCTGGCAAAATCGGCCACGGGCTGCGGCGGGTTTGCGCCGCCGCCTTTATAGCCGCGCGAATAAGATGCGTAGACCAGCGTCTGATCGGTGAAATCGAGCTTCGGCGTCCAATTGGCAACGAAGCGTCCCGTCCACTCTTTCCATTCCTGCCTGACGATGCTCTGGACCGGATAGCCGCCACCCGCTTCGAACACCCAGCTTGGAATGTTCCAGAAGGTTTTCTGGTCATCGGTCCAGCGCAAGCCCCCCGTAAGTTTCAGATCGGGGGCAAGCTGGTAATAGACTTCACCGAAACCGGCATAGGAATTGAGTTCATAAGGATTCTGGCTGCGGAAATAATTGTGACCCTGCCCGTTGATCTGGCCGAGCGGATTGGGATCGATGTAAGTCGCTGGTGGTTTGCCATCGAGGATGAAACCGACGCAGCCCAAGGCGGATGGCCAAGCCACCGGATTGTGTCCAGGGAAGGTGAGGAACAAGGGCTCCGGCGAGATGGTGAATGGCTGGAATCCAAGGTCCGTGCCGCTCTGACATTGCGTGAATTGGCCGGCGTCCTGGCCGTCAATCGCCATCAATTCGGCGGTGATGAGATTGAAGAAGACGTAATAATCCTCGACCGTGTGATAATGCATATAGTTTGCGCCGACGCTGAAATTGAGCGGGCCGCTGAAATTGGAAGCGAGCCGCAATTCCTGCGAAAATTGCCAGGCGCGTTCCTGCGACAGATCCTGCCCAACCATCCGATCGGAACATCCAAGCTGCGGGTCGCAGAATGTCTTGCCGTCCGGTTCGAGCGGGTCGGCGCCATTGAGATCGGGATCGTTCGCGATACCCGCGCTGAAGATTCCCGGCGACGTATCGAAGCGGTTGAGATCTTCGGTCGAATAGAGGAAATCCTTGTTGTAGCCGGTTTGCGAGGTGAGCGTCAGCGACGGCGTGACGGCCCAATCGGCATTGAATTCCAGCGTGTCGTTCTTGGCGCGATAATGCGGCTGTATCAGCGACTGGATGACGCGCAGATTGCGCGATTGCGTCTGGCTCGCGTAGGGATCGATCTCGTTAAGGAGTGGATATCCGAAGAAATATGCGCCCAGCCCATAGAATGGGTACGTCTTGCCGTTGGGCGTTTCGAATGCATCCGCCGAATAGAGCGAGGTCGGCAGGCAGCCCTGGCTGAGCCATGTCTTCGCAACCTGGGTGCCGGAATCGGCCGGCAGAGAGGTTCGGTCAGGATGCATCAGCGCAAGATCGAAACCGTCGATCGAATCCGGCCCCGGGTCTTTTTTGCAGAGTTGCTTGGCGGAACGCAGGCGGTCGTCGTTTTCGCTGAAATGTTCCCAGATCGCATAGGCCTGCACATTCTCGACGGGTTTCCAACCCAGCGTGACGCGGCCGGACCACAGATCGCACCCGTCGGTTTGCTCACCCGTCGACTCGTTGAACACATAACCCTGCCGCTTCGTCCATTCGCCTGCAACGCGCAGATCGAGGCGATCATCGACAATCGGCAGATTGATCATCGCTTCGAAACGGCGGTTCTGATAATTTCCGACATCCACCGAGGCGAGCGCTTCGAATTGATCCGATGGTTTTGCCGAAACGAGATTGACGACGCCCGCCGTCGCGTTGCGGCCGTACAACGTGCCTTGCGGTCCACGCACGACTTCGACCTGACTCACATCGTAGAATTCTTGTTCGAAGAAATGGTTGCGCAGGAACGGAATGTCATTGAAGGCGACCGCAACCGCGGGATCGGTGGTCACCGAAATCGCTTGCGTGCCGATGCCGCGAATCTGGATATTGTAACCGGTGAAATTCGTTTTCGAGAACGTTAAGTTCGGCACCTGCTTAACGAGATCGGGGCCGCCGGCGGTCTGCGTGGACGTAAGTTGTTCCTGACTCAGCGCCGTGATGGCAATCGGGATGCTTTGCACGTCGGCGCCGCCAAGCTTGGATGAGGTAACGGTGACGGTCTCGACGGGCGGCCTCGAGACGGTGGATGCCTGTGCCAGTTGGATGTCGGATATCTGGCTTTCCGCATCGGCCGACTTGTCCCGCACGATCGCCAGGACGCCGGCCTCGTGGCGATGGACGGCCAAGCCCGACCCAGCGAGAATTCGTGAGAGGGCAGTGTCGGAGGGCAGATCGCCCCGTACGCCAGACGTGCGAATGCCTCGAACAGCTTCGTCCGTATAAATCAGCTGCACGCCCGCCTGCTTGGCAAACAAGTCGAGGGCGGATTTCATCGTTCCGCCGGGAACATCAAAATCGCTCGCCACGGCCGCACCGGCGTGCAACACGCCACAGGCGGCGCTGGTTAGCAGTAAGAGTTGCAGCTTTTTCATAATCCCCCTCTTGTCAATCGATGTGGCAGGTTCAAGCCGAGTTGCGGATCATTTGGAGAGCACCGTTTCATCGCCCTGCGTGACCGCATGCAGCCCAAAATCCTGCCTGGCGATATCGATGAAGGTTTCGACGTTGTTGACATCGAACGTTCCGCCGATGGTGATACGTGCGGCCTTGGAATCGCCTACAACCAGCTTGTGTTTGTTGTACCGGTTGAACTCGGCAATGGCATCCGCGATTGTCGTTTGATCGAACGTAACCACCCCTCGCCTCCAACCGAGCTTGGTTACGAGCTCCGCTTGCGACTTGCGACGGATCTCGATCTTGTCAGGCGTGACAATAGCGGTCTCGCCGGGTTCGAGATTGGTGGAGGAAAATTTCTTGCCGGATTGGGCGTCCAATTTGATGCGGCCTTCGAGCAAGGACACTTCCAATCGTTTGTGATCGCGACGCAGGAGGAATTTGGTGCCGAGGTCGGTTATTCTGCGAGCGCCCGCCGTCACAACGAATGGCCGCGCGGCATCGTGCTGAATTTGAAAATAGGCCTCACCCTTGTCGAGCCAGGCATGACGTTCCTTCGCACCGACTTCGATTCTGAGCACTGTGTCTGTATTGAGCTCGACCCGCGATCCGTCGGAAAATGCAATCGTCTGCCGGCCGCCCTTAGGCGTCGAATAGGTCGTCTGCGTTGGCCCCTGCGGCTTCAGCAAGGTGAAAGACGTCAAGCCTGCCATCACAGCCGCTACTATGAATGCGGCGGCGATCTTGTTGCTGCGCAGCCAATGGGAGGTGTCACCAGAGCGTCGCGGCGCGATTGATTGCAAAGCCGCCAATCGCTTGGTCCGCAGCAAAGCGGCATTCATCCGGACAAAAGCAACCCGGTGCGCACTCGAGGTCTCGAGCCAGGCATCGAGCGCCAATTGATCTTCTGTGCTCCACGGCCAGAAATGACGCCGTTGCGCCCAATGGGCGGCTTGGATTTCGATGGCTTGCACAGTCGGTGTTTCCGGTGCGTCGCTCACGGCTCGTCTCTCCGCAAGTCTTTGGGTTCGCCGTACAGAATGTCGGCTATCAGCTGGGTGGCCTTCGTCAGATGCTGGGACACGGTGTTCTCCGCCAGCCCCAATCGAAATGCGATTTCCCGGCCGGAGAGGCCTTCGATCTGGGCCATGCGGAAGACTTCCCGTTGTCGATCGGGCAGACGCTCCATGGCGAGTTGAAGTTGCCGGAGTTCGTCGCGGGCAACGACGGTACGATCAGGACCCGGCGTATCTTCCGCCGTCTCAAGCCCGTCAAGGTCTGCAACGGCTTCGATGGAGACCACCTGTTCGCGACGTACTCGATTGATCAGAAGATTGCGCGCGGTCGTAAAGACGAACTGCCGTGTATGGACAGGGATTTCCCGCAGCGCCGCCTCGTAGACCTGGACGTAGATGTCCTGCTTCAAGTCGGCGATATCGCTCGGATTGCGCCAGTTGCGATGCAGGTACTGAACCAATGCCGACTCCAGCCGCAGAACCTCGCGGGCGAACCATTCGTCCACCGGCGCCGCAGTCATAGCTGCGGCCGCACGTGGTTCGATGCCGTCACGGCTGAGGTCCGGATTGTCCGTCATCCCCCGCGAGCGCCTTGCCTGTTGAGGGTGGAGAAAGGAACGCTACACCTATTCAGACAAAGAACGGGGAGCGAGTTTCTATGGCGCCGAAAATCTTTTTCGCCGAAGCGATAATGTTTTGAGTCCTCAGGCTCTTAGCGAGAGCGGGATCCTCCCACGTAACAACTGCCCTAGCGCCGCTCACGAGAGACCCAAAAAGCGCAAGCCTCTCTTGCGGCCCAGATCGATAGAAACATGGGCCCCCCGGCGATCTATGACAGAAAATAGGCGGCGGATCGCTCCGCCGCCTATGGAGAGGGTTGGAAATGCATAGTGGGGGGTTATCCCCCTAGGCCAATACTCACTGTGGCAAACGGACCAAAGAAGTTTCGGTCATAGGCTTTGTGCGCGTCGATGCCCCCGTCCATTGCGTTGAAGAAAAAGTCCGCGCGATAACCCGCGCTCATCTTGAAGTTCTGCAACTTCCACGAAAGACCGACGGAGCCGCCGATATTGGGCACGGTCACATTGCGCGAGCGCGAATGATCGGGCGCGGTTGGTCCCTGAAAGATGATAGGGCGTACCGCGTCCCCATACTGTGCGCCGTGGTATCGTCCTGTCGTCTGGTGGTGCGTGCGCGCCTGTTGCCTGCCGAATAGTAGAGCGGCGTTGACGCTCCAATCGAGTGCGAGTTCACCGCCCTCTGGGTTCCCGGCGAACGGTGCGGACGCATTCCATGAGAGTGACGGACCAACGCCGCGGAAACTTCGCGTAGCACGCAGGCTCGCGGAATTGCTGTGATAGGCCTGGCCTTTCAGCAACTTCGATGAAGTAAAGCCAAAGTACAGCACATAAGGATTATATTTGTAGGAGAAATGGAAATCTGGATCGGATTTCAGGGCTATATCCGATTTCGAGTGGAATTGTGCAAAGCGAACACCGAGGCTCACCGTTGAGGATCCGTTCTTGCCGAACATCCCAAGTCCGACATCCTTTCCGACTTGGAAATCCAGAATGAAATGTTCTTCGTTATTGCCGGAAGCCGTATCGGCAAACCGCTCTGCTGATGGAAAGCCAGTATATTGATTTGTCTGTCCATAGTAATGGCGCAGAAGGTGGAAAGCCTTCGGGTTGGTCTGCTGAACAACATGCTTGTTGCTGGTCGAGCGGCCGTAGCGGATTGACGCGGAGAAACTCCAATCCGAACCCTCCGGCTGAAACAATAGCCTTCCATATTCATCGATGCTGTAAAGCGGCGTTCGCTCGAATTTCTGCGACGGCGAAAAGATTGATGGCCGCGCCGGTGAGTCGGGGAAATTCGGCGAGAAGGTTTCTTGCCCATCGCTTAAGCGGCTCAATTCCCCACCCAACTCGATCCAGAGCTGCGGATGGCTTGCGTCTTCGGCCTTCGCGACGGCGGATGCCGCCACATAGCCCGTTAACGCCAGTGCCGATGCGCCTGTCAGCAATCTCCAGCGGATGGTAGCGCGATTGTCGTTCTCGTTGATCAGTTCGCTCATGGTGAATTTCCCCCTCACCAGTTCTTCGTAACGCGCACGCCGAACAGGCGTGGATCAGTCAGAAACACATTTGTCGTCAGGCCGCTATCGTCGCTGTTGAGGAAGGTGCCAGTGATATCGGTGACATCAAATATGTTCTTCACGTAGCCCATAACCTGCCAACCGTTCTGATTGGTGAAAATCAACGCGAGATTGACATTTGTATAGCCCCGTAGACGATCGTAAGGATTGTCATTGAACACGCGCGCCCAAGAATAATCCTGCCAATAATAGTCGATATGAAATGTGCCGGCCCAATCGGGCGTAAGCGGCGTCGTGTAATCGGCTGATGCGGAGACGGTAAGCGGCGGTGCATTGGGAAGTTCGTGACCGCCCAAATCTTTTGCCCAGCCCTCGCCATTGTTCGGCGCCGTCGAGGGATCGAAGCCGGGATAGTTGACAGGACCGCTGCCGACGAACGTGCCCCGACCAGCATTATAGTCCGTCGGAAACACCGGCGGGCCACTCGTCTTGTAAGGCTCCAGCGTCACCGGATCGAGCCCTTGATCATAGGCATTTGAACATATGCCGGGGATGGCGTTCGTGCCGCTTCCGCTGCCCTCGTTTACCCAGGTCGCAAGGCTGGCGGCGACAACGTATACCGGAAGAATGCAATTCGAGGCCTGGCTCACGAAAGGTTTCACGACCATCCAATCGGGATGATTTTTTACGTCGGCACGGTCCATCAGATCGATGGAGCTTTGGCCATTGTCAATGCGTGTGTCTTCGTAACCGCCCGCAAATTTGAATCGGAGGCCGGGCAGCGGTTCGTAATTGGCCTCGACCTCCGCCCCCTTCACGGTCGCGTCGAAATTGTCGTTGATCGCGGTGCGGTCTACGATGCGCGAGATCTGATAGCCTTTGTAATTGTAGAAAAAGACGTTGCCATTTAACGTCAGAGCGCCATCCAGCATCGTGTTCTTGGTGCCCAGTTCGTAAGCGTCGATGAATTCCGGCTTGAACGTGAGCGGGTGAATTGGATGAGAAATACCTGTAACGCCGCCCAAGGAGACTGCCGAGCCAAACGTCAAGAGTTCCGCGCCGGGTGGATTAGCGCCGCCGGCCTTATAGCCATGGGCGTAGGACGCATAGACCAGCGTCTGATCCGTGAAATCGAGCTTCGGCGTCCAATTTGCGGCGGCACGACCGGTCCATTGATTCCATTCTTGATCGACGACACCAGTAGCGGGATAGCCATAACCTTGGATAAGTAGTTCGCTGGGAATGTCGACGAAATGCTTTTGATCGTCGGTCCAACGCAAGCCGCCGGTCAGTTTCAAGTCCGGTGCGATGGTGTAATAGGCTTCGCCAAATCCTGCATAGGAATTAAGCACGTAAGGATTCTGGCTCAGAAAATAATTGTGGCCCTGATTGTTCAATCTGCTGATAGGATTGGGATCAATATAAAAACATGAAAGCCCCCCCTCGCCGCCAAGGCTATTTGGCTGGTTGGGATTGGGAGGCGCAAAGCCGCCTGACATGCAGTTTGAATTATCCGAAACGCCGGGAACCCAGGGCAAGGTCTGATCCGGTGACCCTGTAGCCAGATGCGACGAAGTGTAGGACGCCAATGTCAACGAATTGATAAAGACGTAGTAGTTCTCCTCCGTCTCATAATGCAGGTAATTGCCGCCGACGCTGAAATTGAACGGCCCAGTGAAGTTGGAGGCGAGGCGGAATTCCTGATTGAGCTGCCAGGATTTTTCGTCGTTCAAATCCTGCGCGACCAGCCTGTCGCTGCATCCGAGTTGCGGATCGCAATAGGTACCGATCGGTACACAGCTCGTCCCGAGTGCAGCCGGCGCGCAGCTTTGATACAGGGTCCCGCAGCTGCTACCGGCATCGGTCCGAACACAGAGGCCGTTGTTTGGGTCTATGGGGGATGTGCTGTTCAATATTCCGCCGGCGTAGAATGCGCCCGGTCTTGTGTTGAACCGGTTATAATCCTCGGTCGACCACAGGAAATCGTGATTGTATCCGGTTTGCGACGAGAACGTCAGCGCGGGCGTGAGCGCGTAATCGGCATTTAATTCCAGCGTGTCGTTCTTGGCTTTGTATTGCGGATTGATTGTCGACTCGATGACCCGCAGATTGGTCGATTGCGATGTGCTCGCATAAGGATCAAAGGGGAAATACGAAGACATGACCGGCGTGCCGTTGAAGCCAAACGGTTCGTAATAAGCCAGGGTCAAACCGTTCGGCACCCCGAAGGCGCCATTATCGCCGTGGGCCGGATCGCCCTTGTCATAAAGGCCGATCGGTCTGCACCCCTGGCTCAAATAAACATTGGCCGAATACGCCATAGGTGCTATCGCGACAGGAACAGGCACACCGCCGATTTCCGTGGGGATGGGGTCTGTTTTGCAAAGCTGCTTGCTGGTGCGCAGACGGTCATCGTCTTCCTGAAAGTGTTCCCAGACGAGCCAGGCGCTCAACTTGCTGGTTGGCTTGACGCCCAGCGTGACACGCGTGGACCACAGATCGCGGCCATCGATGGGATCGCCTGTAAGTTCGTTAGTGGTGTAGCCGTCGCGCTTCGTCCATTCGCCGGCGATGCGAAGATCGGCGCGATCATCGACGATCGGGAGGTTTATCATCCCTTCGAACCGGCGATTCTTATAGTTGCCCAAATCGCCGCTGGCCATCGCTTCGAACTGGTCCGTTGGCTTGGCCGTTACGAGATTCACCACGCCGGCCATGGCGTTGCGGCCATAAAGCGTACCTTGTGGCCCGCGTAACACTTCCGCTTGACTGAGATCGAAAAATTCCTGTTCGAAAAAATGATTGCGGATGAACGGCACATCGTTCAACGCGACGGCCACGGCAGGGTCAGTCGTCACCGAGATTGCTTGGGTGCCGATGCCGCGGATCTGAATGCTGTAGCCGCTGAAGTTTGTTTTGGTGAAGGTCAGGTTCGGCACTTGCTTTACAAGGTCCGGCCCCCCAGCGGTTTGCGTGGAGGTCAGCTGTTCCTGGCTCAGCGCTGTGATCGCAATCGGAATGCTTTGGACATCCGCGCCACCGAGCTTTGAAGAGGTGACCGTCACGGTTTCAACGGCTGCTCGAGATGGCGCGGCCTGAGCGAGTTGTAGGCTCTGGACATTGTCGGGCACGTTTTCACTGCTGTCTGCCGATGATCGGACGATGGCAATCGAGTCACCGGCTTTGTGAGCAGCGAACCCGGTGCCTGACAAAATGCGAGACAAGGCCTGATCGGAAGACATTTCGCCAGACACACCTCTGGTGCGCACGCCCTGAAGAGCGCGACTCGAAATCGCCAGCTGCACCCCCGACTGAGAGGAATAGGCGTCAAGCGCTTCTGCCAGTGTTCCACCGGGAATGTTGAAGCTTGCGGCCAGCGCAGATGTTGTCATCCACGCCATGGAGGCGACCGAGGACGCTGCGAATATGGATTTGACTCTTTTCATAACTCCCCCCTATGCAATTTCCTAAGCTGCTACGTCAGCGTGTGAGAACAATGGCGCCGTTACGATGTTCGACGCGGAGTCCAAAGAGTTCATGCACGTTGGATGCAAAGTCTTCGGCACCGCTGACCCGAAAACGGCCATTGATTGTGAGGCCGGCAGCTTGCAGGTTCTTCAGAACCAGTGGCTGGCCACCATACCGATTGAATTCCGCAACCGCATCGGCGAGCGATGTGTTGTGGAACACGAGGCCACCGTGTTGCCAGGCAAGGCGATCGGCCAGTTCACCGGCGGACACACGATTCACCCGGATCGCCTCTGCGGTGGCAACGGCAACCTCGCCCGGCAAAAGCGTCACGGAACGCAGATGGTCCGGCGCGCTGGCACTATCCAGCCGCACGCGACCTTCAAGGAGGGCCACCTGCAAAGACCCATGTGCGGTCCTGACCGTAAACCGCGTTCCCAGATCAATGATCTTGTGGTCCGCAACCCTTACCACGAAGGGATGATTGCGATCGTGTCTGATCTGGAAGTAGGCTTCGCCGCGTAGGAGCTCGACAGAGCGGCGGTTGTTGCGCAGACCGATCCGGATAGCACTCTCCGTGTTGAGTTCGATCTGGGAGCCATCGGCCAGTAACAGCCTTTCCTGTCCGCCTTTCGGCGTCTCGATGAGCTGCGTGTCGGGTTGCGAAAAGTAGTTCGTCGCAAACAGCCCGGTGACGATGGCAAATCCAAATACCGCTGCAATCCGGCCCCAGACGTCTTTGGGTGTCGCTGTGCGCGCCGGGACCTCGCGCATCGGTCCACGTAACGCCGCCAAACGGTCGGCGCGCTTCCAGCTTGATTCTATACGGACGAACGCCACGCGGTGGGCAACCGAGCGGGCAAGCCAGAAATCCAGCTCTGCCTGACGCTCCGGTGTCCAAGTTTGTTGGTTGCCCCGATCAACCACCCACCCGGCCGCTTCATCCTCGATGACCGCGGCTTCAGGAATTTCGCCTGCAGCACTGTGGCCGCTCATGTCGGCCTCCGAAGGTCCGGCTGGTCGCCATAAAGCGTATCGGTGAGCAGACGTGCCGCCTCCTTGAGGTGGTAGCGAACAGTGATTTCGGCGATGCCCATGCGAGTGGCGATCTCTGCGCGGGACAGGCCATCGATTTTCTGCATCAGGAATGCTTCACGGCAGCGCGGCGGCAGCTTGTCGACGGCAGTTTGAAGGTGGCGCAGCTCATCTCTCGCTATGACAGATCTGTCGGGAGCGGGTTCATCGACGGCCGCACTCAGAGCTTCCACGTCTGCGACCGCCTCGAAGGGAATGATCTGCTCGCGGCGCAGCCGGCGACTCAGCAGGTTTCGGGCAGTCGTGAAGAGGAAGGGTTTGGGCGCTTCGGGGAGACCTTTGAGAGCAGCTTCATAGACTTGGACGTAGATGTCCTGCCTGAGATCGGCGATGTCGCTTTTGTTGCGCCAATTGTGCTGCAGGTACTGCATCAGCGCCGCCTCCAGCGGCAGGATTTCGCGCTCGAACCAGGCATCTACGTCGGACGCAGTGATCACTGCCCCCTGAAAGCATGGGTCGACATCGTTTCGGTCAGTGTCCGCCTTGTCGCTCATCCCTCTCCAGCGACCTGCCTTTCGAGGGGGTTAGAGGTCATGCCTACCCACTGAGAGACATGAGCCCCCTTGCCCGGATAGGGTGTCTGGCGAAATTTTTTTCGCCGGATTGCGGCAGAGACGGGACGATCTCCGGGCTTCACCTTTGAACCGGTACCGTGGACAGCCCGGTGAGCATGACAGGTCGTTTTGTTGTCGGCGAATTTGTCGAAAAGGCTAGAATGGCCAAATTCTGGGGCTATGCGCGCGAACTTCCGGGGCGACTGCTCCCCCGGACCCACCTCCGGCAGTTTCCGCTGGTCAAAGACCTGTCGCCATCGGGCGAGGGGAAATTCGATCTCGAGCTGTGACTATTGGTATGGAAAAAGCAGAAGGTACGTGATGCCACAACTGTGGAGGGCAGAAGTCGATCTATGGAGACGAGCGAGGTCGACAGGAACTTGAATGCCAGCAAAATATTGTGCCGATGGACCGTGTGGTTGAGCGATCGGGCGATGGAGGATCCGCTGAATTATTTTATTGCCTTGTAACAATAGCCAATTTTCGGCAGTTCGCTAATCTCGAGTGCAACTAAGCTTCGGTGATGTGGCCGGAAGCAAACTTGGGCATCTAAGCCGCTGCGCTATGAACAATAGTGGCGTCCTTGCGTCCATAATATGAAAGAGGCGGCGTGGAGAACGCCGCCCGAGGGAGAGGCTGGATTGAAGAAGCGCTATCCTCCCAACCCGATCGAGATATTGGCAAAGGGTCCGTAGAACTTCTGGTCTGCGCTTCTGTGTGTATCGATGCCGGTGTCGATGGCGTTGAAGAAGAAGTCACCGCGATAACCGAGACTGACCTTGGCGTTGGGAAAGCGCACGGATACGCCAGCGAAGCCCCCAATGTTTGGTATCGTAACGGAACGTGACCGTTGAGGGTTTGTTCGATGGAAGGCGTAGCTGCTGATGACGTTCCCTTGGGTTATACCGGTGCGGTAGAGTCCGTTCGTTTGGTGTCGAGTCTTGGCGCGCTGGCGTCCGAACAGGATGGCGGCGTTGACGCCCCAGTCGAGCGAGACTTGGGCACCATTATCGCTGCCGGCTAGGACAGCAGATGAATCCCAGGAGATCGATGGCCCAATCGCATGGGTGCTGCGCTCAGCATGGAACACCGCGGTATATGTTCGCTGATGTTGAAAGTAGACGTTGTATTTGTCGGCACTGTACTTCTGAGTGGGGAAGTTGACCGGCCTGGCGTGTAGGGTTGTGTCAGCCTTTGACACGAACTGCGCAAAGCGGACGCCAGCTTGGATTGTGCTATGGCCGTGTGACCCAAAGAGGCCAAGCCCTACATCCTTACCCGCAAGAAAGTCGAGGATGAGATGAGATTCCCTCGCAGTGGATTGACCGTCGCCGAATTCTCGCGGATTAGGTGTGTATTGAAGAAACGGCGCGCCCCCTAGTGTCCAGTACTCGACCGGCAATCCCGCGGTCTCGTGATGCAAATGCCTTGCACTGTTGGACCGGCCATAGCGCACGGCGGCCGAAAACACCCAGTGGGTGCCTTCGGGCTCGAGCGAGATTTTGCCTTCTCCTCCTATGCTGTAGCGGGACGGACGCTGGGCATCCGTCATCACCCCGAAATCGGCCGGCGAGGCCAAGTCGAAGAACCCTGGTGCGAAGATGGTCTGTTCGGTGTCGGCTCGCTCCAGCTGCGTGCCCAGCTCGATCCAGACGGTTGGCCTGTTTTCCTGGTCTGATGCTGCCATCGCATTGGGTACGGCGCAGACGTAGCCCAGCAGAGCCAGCACTGATACGTCCGACAGCAGATTGCGGTGAAAGTTTGTGTAACTACGTCCTTGGTTGATCAACTCGCTCATGGCTTTCCCCTCACCAGTTCTTTGTTACGCGCACGCCGATCAACTTGGGATCGGTCAGGAACACATTGGTTGTCAGGCCGCTGTCATCGCTGTTGAGGAATGCTCCGGTGATCGCTGTCGTGTTGAACACGTTCTTGTCGTAGAGCATCACCTGCCAGCCATCCTGGTTGGTGAAGATGAGCGTGAGGTTCATGGTGGCGTAGCCATGGAGCTTGTCGTATTGCAGATCATTGAACACCCGCCACCAGGAGCCGTCCTGGTAGTAGCCGTCAGCTCGGATCGTTCCGGCCCAATCCGGCGTCAGAGGCACGGTGTATTGTGCACCTGCCGAGAGAGTGAACGGCGGCGAGTTCGGCAGCTTGTTCCCGCTCAGATCTTTCGAGAAACCCGCGCCGTTGTTGGGGGCTGTTGTTGGATCAAAACCGGAATAGTCCGGAATCGGATTTCCTTGGGTATCACTGGGCGGAAATCCATTAACGTCGACTGTGGGGTTGGGGACGTAAGGCAGTCGCGTAATTGGGTCTAGATGAAGATCATACGCAATTGCACAATAGCTGGAAACGGACGCACCTATGACCGGCGAGCCATTGTCTAAGTATTTTGCAACGTAAGTTGGAAAGACACAATTCGACGCTTCGTTGAGGAACGGTTTGACGACGTACCAGCCTGCGTGCCCAGCGGTGCGATCAATCAAGTCAACTGCACTCTGTCCCTTGGCGATCGTGGCATCTTCCCAGCCGCCGCTAAAGTTCAGACGCAAACCGGGTGTCGGCTCCCATGTTGCTTCGAGTTCGGCACCTTTTACGTGCGCGTCGAAGTTATGATTGATCGCCGTACGATCAACAATTTCAGAGATCTGGTAGTTTTCATAATTATAGTAGAACAGTGATCCGTTTAAAGTGAGGGACCCATCTAGCAGGGTATTTTTGGTGCCCAGTTCGAAGGCGTCCACAAATTCCGGCTTAAACGTCAAGGGGTGCGTGGGTTGTACACTTGTGCTGATCCCACCGGCTGAGACTAGAGTTGATGAGAAAATTGCTCCGGGGGGATTCGCGCCGCCAGCCTTGTACCCATGTGAATACGAGCCGTAGACAAGCGTTTGATCAGTGAAATCGAGCTTTGGCGTCCAGTTGGCGACAGCACGTCCGGTAAACTGATCCCACTGTTGGTCGATCGCTCCTAGAACCGGATAGCCCCAACCACTCGAAACCAGCCAACTTGGAATATCGGAGAAGTGCTTCTGATCCTCAGTCCACCGCAACCCGGTGGTGATCTTTAGGTCGGGGAGTATGCTGTAGTTGGCTTCACCAAACATCGCGTAGGAGTTCAGCACATAAGGATTCTGACTTAGAAAGTAGTTGTGACCGTTGTTGTTCAGTGAAGAGAGCGGGTTTGGATCGATATAGCCGCCGCTAATGCTCGATGGCTTAGCGGGATCATTAAATTGAAATCCATAAGGCAGCGCTTCGTGATTATCAGTCACCCCCGGAATCCAGGATGTCGGGTTTCCGTGGCAGGGTAGGTCACCGGAGCAGCCGTTGGTGATCAGGGTAAAAACATTGCTGAAGACGTAGTAGTTTTCGGCGGTCTCGTAGTGAAGATAATTGCCGCCGAGGCTGAAGTTGAACGGTCCAGAAAATTTCGACGCAATGCGAAACTCCTGGCTCAATTGCCAAGCATGCTCCTCGGACAGATCTTCCAATATCAACCTATCCGAGCATCCCAGTTGGGGGTCGCAGAAGTACCCACCAACTTGGCAACCGAACGCACTTGGGTCACTGCATGGCGCGCCCAACGCCGCACCGCCGCACGCTCCGACATCGCCGGCCGTACAAATAACGAGTCCATTGGGATCCGGCACAATCCCTAACCTCGAATCGGCTCCCGCATTGAACACCCCAGGCACGGAGCCGAATCGATTGTAGTCTTCCGCCGAATAGAGGAAATCGTGACTGAATCCGGTCTGTGATGTGAAGGTCAGAGCGGGTGTTACCTGGTAGTCGGAATTTAATTCGACTACATCGTTTTTCGCCTTGTAGATTGGATCGATGCCTGATTCGATTACGTGCAAATTTGTCGATTGAGTGACACCATTGTACGGGTTGACTGGATAGAGCCGCCCGAGCGCCTGTCCGCCCCCAACGTATGGCAGCGTGTAGCCGATAGGAGCTTCAAACGCGTCCGGCGAATAGAACGAAGTTGGCAGGCATCCCTGGCCAAAAAAATTGCCAGGCTCGCCATATCCTACACCCGTGCCCACTGGCTTCGGCACGCCATCGATCTCGCCAGGTCCGGGATCTGTCTTGCACAGCTGCTTTGAGCTTCTGATGCGGTCGTCGTCTTCGGAGAAGTGTTCCCAGACGAGATACATCTGCAGATCTTCGGCCGGCTTGAAGCCTATGGTTACGCGACCAGACCACAGATCGCGGCCATCAATCCGGTTACCATCTGTCTCGTTGAACGAATAGCCCTGACGCTTAGTCCACTCGCCTGCGACCCGTACATCCAAGCGGTCATCGACTATCGGGATGTTAAGCATCCCCTCAAAGCGGCGCTGGTGATAGTTGCCCAATTCGCCGGAAGCCATAGCCTCAAACTGATCGGTGGGCTTGGCTGATGAAAGGTTGACCACACCGGCGGTCGCATTGCGGCCGTAGAGCGTTCCCTGTGGACCGCGCAAAACCTCGACGCTCGAGACGTCGTAGAATTCCTGTTCGAAGAAATGATTGCGGATGAAGGGAATATCGTTGAATGCCACAGCCACAGCCGGATCGGTGGTCACCGAGATCGCCTGCGTACCGATGCCACGGATCTGGATGCTGTACCCGGAGAAGTTCGTCTTGGTGAATGTCATGTTAGGGACCTGCTTGATAAGGTCCGGTCCGCCGGCTGTCTGCGTCGCGGTCAATTGCTCCTGCGACAGGGCTGTGATCGAAATTGGGATGCTCTGTACATCCGCGCCGCCAAGCTTCGAAGAGGTCACCGTAACTGTCTCGACTGCAGGCCGGACAGGAGCTGCCTGAGCGAGCTGGAAATTTTCCAGCCCCTGGCCCTCATTCTGACTCCGTTCGGACGGTGCGCGGACTATGGCGAGAGAATCTCCGACTTTCTTGACCGTAAAGCCTGTGCCCGAGAGAATGCGGCTAAGAGCAGTATCCGCCGGCATATCGCCATACACACCCCTCGTTCGCGCGCCATCGAGCTCATGCGCCGATATCGCAACCGGTACGCCAGATTGCGCCGAATACGCATCAAGGGCCGCTGCGAGCGTACCTCCAGGAATGCTGAAATTCTCTGCTGCCGCGGGACTGAACAATGTCAGCGTTCCGCCAAGCGTTGCGATGGAGATCGGGCCGGCTTTTTTCATTCACTCCCCCTCTGTGCCGATAGCGTGCGTCAGCGCGACAAAATCAACTTGCCGTCGCGGTGTTGAACATGGAGACCAAAGATTTCGTGTGTGACGCCGGCGAAATCTTCCGGCCGGTTGGTCAGAAACGTGCCACTGATGAGAAGCTTGGCGGCGGCGGTGTCCGCAACGACTATCTGCGGCCCGCCGTAGCGGTTTAACTCAGCAACGGCAGCGTCCAGCCGCTTATAGTGGAAGACGACCGAGCCATGGCGCCATGCGGAGTCATCGGCGAGTTGACGTGTCGACGCCTTTGATACTCGTAAAGAGTCGGCGGTCGCTACCACGACGTCGCCTGGCGCGAGCAGCATGGAGCGTTGATGATTGGCGATGTCGCTTTCGAGGCTCGCCTTGCCTTCCAGTAGCGAGACTTTCAATTCTTCGGGCAACATCCGCACGACGAATTTGGTACCGAGGTCGACTATTCGCCGCTTTCCCGCTGTAACAGCGAACGGCCGCGACGCGTCATGCCGGACTTCGAAATACGCCTCGCCTCTTACGAGCTCAATGGCTCTCGAACCTGGGCGGTAATCGACCCGGACTGCTGTGTCCGTGTTAAGCTCGATTTGTGATCCGTCGGCGAGCGTTACGCGTTCCTGACCGCCTTTGGGCGTCTCGATCAGCTGGCCGTTGGACGCGGGATAGAACTGACTCGCGAGAATGCCGAACGGCACCAGCAGTGCGAGCCCGGCCGCAAGACGCCTCCAGACTGGGGAATGGCTTTGGCCGGCGGAGGATATGGGCCGCATTGGTGCCTTCAATGCGGCGAGACGTTCTGCGCGCTGCCATGCTGCATCAATGCGCAGATAGGCCACACGGTGGGCAAGCGATTGCGCGAGCCAAGCGTCCAACTCGGCCTGCTGGTCACCGGACCAATCTTTACCGCCCCGATGCGCCGATACCCAGTTCGCTGCGAGCCGGGAGAGAGTTGAAGCGTCGTTTGGCTTGTTCAATTCGCTGGGACCGCTCATGGATTTCTCCTGAAGTCGGCCGGCTCGCCAAACAGCAGATCAGCGAGCATCTCGCCCGCCGTCTGCAAATGGCTTTTCACGGTCTCTTCGCCTATGCCCATGCGAGCGGCAATTTCTCTCCGTGACAGCCCATCCACCTGCTGCATGAGAAAGGCTTCGCGAGCCCTGGCGGGCAAGCGTTCGATAACGGCTTGCAATCTGCGAAGCTCGTCGCGCGCGACAGTAGTTCTTTCGGGGCCGGGCGCGTCGGCGGCGGCACCGAGCGCTTCAAAATCCGATACCGCTTCGATCGGCACGATCTGCTCGCGCCGCATCTTGCGGATCAGGTGATTGCGGGCGGTGGTGAACAGGAACGCCTTGGGATGGGTGGGAAGTTCCTTAAGGGCGGCTTCAAACACCTGGACATATATGTCCTGCCGCAGATCGGCGATATCGCTTCTGTTGCGCCAATTGTGCTGAAGGTATTGCATCAAGGCAGACTCCAGCGGCAAGACTTCCCGCTGGAACCACGCATCCACCTCGGACGCAGCTACCACTGCACCCAAAATGCGCGGGTCCACATCGCCAAAGTCCCGGTCCGTTTTCCTAGTCATCCCCCGGCAACATCCTGTCTTTCGAGGGTAAGGCTTGTCCTGCCTATTGAGAGAATTGAGCCGATTTTTTGGGGGAGCCGCAGCTCAAAAAAATTTGGCCGGCGTGATTACCGATAGTGCTCGGCATCATTTCAAATTTGGGGCACAGGACACTAAGAGGTGAGCCAGTAGGTCGGGCAAAACTCGCCACCCCGAATTAAATTCCTTGAACAACAACGCCTTAGCTGTTGACCTTGGTAATATCTAAGTTACGGCCATCGGCGCCCAACCACGGGAATTTCAAGTGACATTGGGCTACCCCGGGATCATTCGCATTGCCTTCTGCCAATGCCTTGAAAAAAAATGGAGATGGCGCCTTTGAAATCTCGGTGGCCTGATCGATCACGTGTTGCAGATGATTTTCATTCGTTGAAATCGTAAGGACCATCAGATTGGGAAGCCCCCAAAAGGATTTGTAAAGGCGCAATTCTATCATTCTCCGATAGGCGAGTAGCTTACGGAGATAGGACACGCCACGGGGATCGGAGCGGACGATGGGCATCGTCGCCCGATCGATCTCTAGAGCGAAGAAACGAAATTTGATTGAGCCTACCTCATTGTAACGAATGCCAAAAATGGCATCAGGAACAAGTAAACTCTTTTCGATCTGTCCGTATTCCGTCGAGTTCGCGATCGGCACAGAAATGGCGAACGGCCTACTTGCTGATTGGAGCGAAACGGGGCCTTTCGCCAATATTTCATTCCAGCCGATAAATCCGATTGCAGGATTCCGGTGCGTGAGAAGGTCCACCGCTGCCAAAACGTGGCAAATCATCGTTGAATGCTGGAATTGGCGATGTTGGTGGGCTCGCAAAAAGGTCACCGGATGGGCTAAATTCGTAAAGTGGCGCTGGCCGATTTGTTCACTTCGTTCCCCAGATTCGTAAACCACCGGTCCTTGGTGGCAAACCGCAAAGTCCCACTGCCGTTGCGGTCGGTCGAGATAGCCTTCATGGAAAAGATCGCCCAAACGTTCCTTGAACCGCTTCTCTGACTGCCCCCCGACAAACGCATGAAGATATTCAGAATTCAGATAGCGGTAGCGGCACAGCAACCGGAAAATCTCTAGATCGCGCGGTGTCAGCACCAAGCGCTTGCCTCGACTTTCACGGCGCATGCGAGATCGACGACCCATTCGCTATCGCTAGCAGTACGCGGCCCCCCTGACGACGTGCCGCAGGTTCAGCAATAGAGTTACAGGTTCTTGGGTGCGCACGCATGGCAAGCATAGAAATTTTTGTTGCGTCGTCAAAGACTTCAGTAACAAGCCTGACAACCGCTCACCGTGCGCCTTCCGCTTTGAGGCCGTGCGCAGAAGCTCTCTCCCCTCGCCAGAAATAGCGAAGTCGTGCCACGCGTCTTGACTTCCCACAGCGCTCCTTTTTTCAATCTGGAGATTGGGGGGACAATCGATGCAGCTTAAAATTCAGCGCTCGCAGCGCATGGGTGGTGTAACAGGCACCGTGGTCTTGTTCTGTTTGGACGTGCGTGCGGAATACTCGCCGGATGAACGCACCAACATCTCCAAATACCGGCTTGGCAAACAGGTCATCTACAACAGCCAGGCGGCCCGTAAGCATCTGGATAACATGGGCGTCCAACTGGACCGCACCCAGCACGGCGGCACGGGCGAGCGTCTGGCAGGGCTCGCCAAAGGTGTTGCTTCCTTCGCTCTTGCCGCGCTGCATCTCAATATCAGCATCGATAGCTTAGGTCGCGGCCACCACATCGAGTGCAAAGATCTCAATGAACTGATGGAAGCCGAAGAAGCGGTCATGGAGGCTTGCAGGAATCTCAAGGCCTATCTGGCAGTGGCGTCCACGTTCAATGGCAGCATTGTGCTGATCGATTTTGATCAGGACGAACAGCAACATATTTCACAAGGGATATTGGAGCTGCCCTCCATCGCGATCGACGATGCGCAATCGACCGCTATGGTTGCGACAAGCAATCCCACTGCTCCCTTCGGCAATTTCGATTTCGCGCCTTACAAGCCGGTCGGCTACGCCCAGCGGCCAAGTTCTGCTTCTTGCGCGATGGTCAGCTCTACATCGAGCCCCAAGAAAATCTCGCCCAATAAAAAGTTTGACTTCCCTATGGGGCGAAGGCAGTTCGAAGGCAGCCTCCGCGGCATCGGCCGTGACCGGTACTTCTAGTTGGGCGCTTAGTTGACCCGCGTCACGGAATGTTAAGTCGAACAATACGGGTTCACCGATGTCGGTGAGCACGCCGAGATCATCGAGCGCGTCGAACTTGAATCCCATGATGTCAGGGTCGAAATAAAACTCAGTGTCCGGGCGGAGATATGACGTCGATGGAGGTTCGCCTCGGGGTCGCGCACACCGGATGCTGCGACGTCAGTCCTTCCAATGGGTCCGCCGCCGGCGATCGATGTGACATTGGCCTTCTTTCGGTGTCGTGCAGGGACACGCGCCGATAACGGGCGGCAATGTAGCCGCAATTGTCACAGACTCGCCGTCTCAACCTCAAACACTTCTTTGGGTATTGGGCTGAAATTTGCCGGGCTTCAACCGCCAGGGAAGGAACTCGCCGGGCGCGCTCTTACTGCGATATGCAGCACTATGCAGCACTATGCGGCGGACAAATCGCGCGGTTGCTCCCGCTTCAGCGTTGCGGCTAAAACCGGGTCCTCAGCAGACAGCACTGGCATGAAACAGCTGTCCATATCATCATGGGCGGCTTGGAGCCTTTGCGATTTTGCGGCATAAAGAGTCGGAACGAATCGTAATGCAGCACACACTCCCACCAGCATATGACGGCTCGCAAACGCCCTTCCGCCGCAGCGGACGACAGCACCGTCCGCAGAACCACGACGCTTTCGGCGGATGTGGCGAGAAAGCTCGAAGAGCGCGCGGAAAAAGAACACGTGTCGGTCTCCTGGTTGATGGCGCGTGCCATTCGCGAATTTGTTGAGCGGGTAGGCGAGGACTAATCCCCATGCGGACACAATGTGACGAGGGTCGTCTGGTAGAATTTGGGGGCACCGAGATATGAAGCAAAAATTCGACGTCATGATCGTGGGCAAGTCCTACTCTCTCATGACGATGTGCAAAGCGAGCACAATGCTGAGTAGGCTCTATGTGCTATCAAACTACGCCAATCCTGGAATAATTCGAGACGCCGACGATTATGAAATCGAGGACACGACAAACCCCGACAAGGTCGCGGCTTACGCAAGAAGGGTTAAACCTGATTTTGCCATCATTGCATCGGAAGACCCCCTCGCGGCCGGCGTTGTCGACGCGCTAAGAAAAATTGGCGTTCCTTGCATTGGTCCGACCCAACATTTGGCACGGTTAGAATCGAGTAAATCGTTTACCCGTAACTTGCTGGCAAAATACGGCATCCCGGGCAATCCGATCTACCGCCGCTTCCAAGATGACAATGGACTTTCGGAGTTCGTTCACGAACTCGGCGATTTTGTCGTGAAGCCCGATGGATTAACGGGCGGCAAGGGCGTCCGCGTGATGGGCGATCATTTTACCACAATTGATAAGGGCCTTGCCTATTGCCAAGAGCTATTTGCTCAAGGTGGCTCGCTTGTGATTGAAGAAAAACTGGATGGCGAAGAGTTTTCATTGCAGTCGTTCTTTGACGGACGGCATATCGCACACATGGTGCCGATCCAAGACCACAAGCGCGCCTATGAAGACGATACAGGACCAAACACTGGTGGAATGGGCTCTTACTCCTGCGCCGACCATCTCTTGCCATTTTTGAGAGCCGAGGAACTGAAGGCTGCTGAAGACATCAATCGTCGCGTTGGCGAAGCGTTGTTGGAGGAAACCGGCGAAGAATACAAAGGTATTCTTTACGGCGGATTTATGCTCACGCGCGGCGGCCTGCGTGTAATCGAATACAATGCGCGCTTCGGCGACCCGGAAATTATGAACATCGCCTCGTTGCTGGACACCGACTTCATAGAAATCTGCCTTGCCATCATCAACGGCACATTGGATCGCCTGCCCGTCCAATTTCGTCACCAGGCAAGTGTGTGTAAATACATCGTTCCAAAAGGTTATCCCAACAAACTTCCGAAGGGCATGGACACGCGTATCGATATACAGGCGGCGCTTACGACTCCCGACTACGGCAACCGGCTGCGTGTGTATTACAGCGCGATCAATGAAGAAGATGGCGCGATAACGCTGACCGATTCAAGATCACTCGCATTCGTCGGGGTAGCCGACACGCTAGCCGAGGCCGAAAGAATTGCAGAAACCGCAGCTTCCGCGGTCAAAGGCAACGTATTTCATCGCAAAGACATTGGTACGCCCCAGCTCATTCGCAAGCGCATTGAGCATATGCAGCGGCTGTTCCGGATGACGTCCGAGCGTAAATTTGCTTGAGATCTACTGCGGCCGCGAGATCAGCAGTTGAAGGTGCTCCGTTAGCAGCCGTTTAAACTCCGCCGCACCGTCAACAGGGCTGGGAACCGGCACTATTCCGTGGGTCGTGAAGACCGATGTCGGATACAGTTGTGAGGCGCACACCAACACCGGGACGCCGAGCTGATAAGCCTCCTGCGCAACAGTCAGAGCATGATCGTCGCCGGGGTTCGAAATCGAGGCCGGATCACCAAAATATGCGACGATAGACTTCGATTTGTGAAGATCTGACTCGAGGCCGTTTAAGCTTGGAGAAGAAAGGAAAGATCTTCGGGCGTGATAGTAGACCGGCCAAATTCCCAAAGCGTTACAGGTGTCTCGGAATAGCGCCTGCGGACTCCCTCCTTCAGGAAAGGCGAGGTAGCGACTTATGAAGAAGGCTTGATCCATGATTGCCCCACCTCAATCTCTGCAGTACGTTGTCAGGTCTAGAACAGGAATGGCAGCTTGTAGGCTGTCCTCAGAGCCTGAGCCACGACATCCCAAGCAGCTGCGGCGGCCTGTTCGGCAATGACGATTCCGATGGCAGCATACGAATGCAAAATACCGGACAGGGCCCTCTGCTGACCGAGCTTAAGGCTTTCATATTCCGCTTGCGTGATAGATTTGGCCTGCGCTTGCTGTTCGATCGATTGCGCCACTTGGATGAGCGCCGTCAACTGAGCTGAAGCCGCCGTTTTAACGGTCTGCCAGTCATTCGCCAAAACCCCTGCCACGGCGGCTTCCGCGTCCTTTTCGACCTGACCCCAATCAATCGCCATTCTGTGCCCCTATTGAGATCCGTCTGCAGCGGATTTGGACGAGGATGCACCCTTTTTCAGCACGATTTCGTAGGCCAATAGGGCCTGCAGCTGTTGATCAAGTGTCTGCTTTTCGGTCTCAACGTATGCCGAATGCAAGACATCTTCCTGGCTGTGCGTGTCACGAAGAGACTTCTCGCCGAAAAGGTTGTCACGGAGGCTGCCCAGCGCAGCATCGAGATTTTCCGTGGACGCGTTCGGTTCCGCATCAATGCGCAGCCTGACGGTCGTAAGATCGAGATCAATCTTGTCATAACTGGCGGAATTGGCATCAAAGGAAGCCTTGGACAACGCGTCTGCGAGTGCCTTTTTCGACGCGGCGTCATCGCGATTTCGCAACCGCTCGATTCTTTCACCCAGTGAAGCCAGGCTGATGAGTTCGCTATCGATATCGTTCTGCAGCGTACTGATGGATTTGTCGGTGGTTTCATCATAGGCCGGCGCAGCGCAACCGGCGACGCCGGCTGCGGTCAACATAGCCATCAGGCAAGCAACACGCGCGATAGAATAGACCCGTGTCATGAGGTCGCTCAAAGATAAGCTAGTGCCCGCAAATACTCCCAAAAGGAGACGGAGTCCATACGGAAGAACGCGATAATCTAGTCATCCGCCTAATTTTAATTATCTGCTTCAAGACTGCAATTTCCTTTTGGTCATCCTGTAAAACCAGAATATTCGAGATATAATGCGCGCATTTCTGTGGCAATGGCAGGACAAACGGGGGCCAAACCAGATGGATGCTTCTAACCAATCCATTGATACGACGGCAGATTCTCGGCGTGATATCGATCGACTTTCTGCGGTCTTACTGGTGGCGCTGGCCGCGTTGTTTGCCGCTGTCGTCGCTTCCTTGTCCGGAAGCGTAGCCATTCGCTCGGCTGGCGTGGTGACGGTGACCGGATTGGTGGGCCTTGCGGGCGGCGCGGGGCTGGGTTTTCTCTTTGGTATTCCCCGGTCAGTCCAACCATCTCAACCAGCGACGGGTGATGGAACCGTCCAATCTCGGCCAAACACCAATCTGGAAGATCTCTCCGACTGGCTCACCAAAATCATCATCGGGTTGGGTCTGGCACAACTCTACCATCTGACAGTACTGCTTGACGGCTTTCGAACGCTGGTTGCCACCTATTGCCCGCCGGAAGACAAGGTCACACCGCTGGTTGCTATGCTAACCTTGGTGTTTGGATTGGTTACCGGATTTCTTTGGCTCTATCTCCAAACCCGCACCATTGTCAGCCGCATCTTTTTGACCTTCGACAGCGAGTTGGTGGGAAAGCTGAAAACCGCTTTGACTGCCATCACCAACAAGTTACCCGGCGGTGGCGTTGAATTGCGCCATGTGGCCGACACTTTGAAATCTGCGGCCAACCTGGACCCGTCGGACCCGGTGTTGCGGGCAACCGCGACCAAGGCTCTTGCTGCAGCCGGCCGCACCCAGGAAGCCGCAGCGATCATCCCTTCGACGGCCAACCCCAGTATGGATGACCAAATCAGCCGCGTTCTGGTGGCACTGTACCAAGCGGGCGGCTTCACAGCAGCGATCGCGTTGCTACAACAGCTGGCCAGCGACCCAGCCGCGACGGCACGGTCCGACTATTGGGTTTACCGCGCCTGTGCCTATGGCCAGTTGTACAAGTCTTTGGCGCCGGAGCTGCAATCTCCGGCAGCGCTCGACGCTCGCAATGAGGTCCTCCAAGCCACCCGTCGCGCGATTGCCATTGATTCGTTTGAAAGGGAGCGTCTGAAGCGCCTGGCCCATCCCGAACGCTACGACAAGACGGAAGACGACCTTTCGGCCTTTGGCGCCGATCCGGATTTTGTTGCGCTCGTTGGGGAGTAGGTTTTCTGCAGACCGCTGAAATCGGCAGCGCAGGAAGACAGCAATACCAAGCGTCTTGATGAATTGGGAGGCCGACCATATGAGCATACGAAATTTCATCGCGACACTTCCGATTGCGTTGTTGTTCGCGTCCGCCGCATTGGCCGCCTGCCCGCGCGAAATCGATCCCGCGGCTTCGAAAACCCTCGCGGCGGCAACTGCGCAAAACAACTGCCGCACCCCCGAACACCAGGGTTATCTCTTGCCGGATCCGAGCTGCACGCCAGGGGCGACGAACCCGACCGTGACGCTTGTTGTGTTGCGCAACCCCTCGTTCCGCGTGCGCGATAAGGCCACCACCGCGGCTCAGAAGGCCGTCACGTACGACGCCTATGATGAGAAACATCCGTCCAACAACCGAGGCAGCCACCAAGTCTGCGAAATGGATCATTTGGTGTCGTTGGAACTGGGTGGCGCCGACACACTGGACAACATCTAGCCGCAATGTGGCCCCAGCCATCGCGTCCTGCGCAATCGATATTTCAAACAGAAAGACCTGGTGGAAAACTATCTGGCCGATCAAGTCGAGACCGGGTCCCTCTCGCTAGAGGACGCCCAGCACGGCATTGCGAGCGACTGGACGCAATATCAGGACGCCGCACAGAGCTATAAAAAGTCCACGCTATCGCAAACGGCCACGCGACTATTGAGATCCTCACTTTAGCTACGAACGGACCGGCAAACTTGTGCCAGAGAGGGTAACTCGCCTTGAAGCTGCCCGTGAAGTTCGCCGATGGCCGGCAAAAAGTCCGGAGCGGCACCAAGAAGAGCCTTACCGACCTGCAGCAAGGAATCGATTTCGGCGTTGCTGTTGGTCCAACTTGTCCCAATGCTGTGGAAGTACGTCCGGCATTCTGGGTCAGCGATGGCATCAAAATCGACTTCGATCAATTTGGCATTCGCGGCCGCGCGTTCCAGATTGGCAGCGCGATCGGCATGGGTGGTGCGCTCTGCATCTGCACGTGCGCGTAGATTGTCCCGCAAGGCGTTGCGCAGGGCTGCAGCCGAGCCGGTACTGGCACGGTCGATCGCACTGCTGACGGTTGCAGACAGATCGTCGATCTCACTCGGCGTTGCTTGGGATTGATCAAGCGTCGACGTCGCAAACGAGCGCGCATTGATCACAATGAAGATGATATTTTTGATGTCTCCGCTGGCGATGTCGTCGAGCATCCCGGGCGCCGGCGCATTGGTCGTCAGGATCCGCAACGGTTCGGCGATTCCCAGATTGTCAGCAATCCCGCCATCAAGGAGATGAATATAGCTTTTTGGTGAAGGTGAATTGCCGCCCAACGCATAAGCAAGTTGGACCCGTCCCCGCGCCGCTCTTTCCGCATTGTCGTACCAGTTCGTTTTGGCCTCGCTGGTGACCCATTGGGGAGGCCAATCGGCGGCGGGTTGAGCTGGGCATCGCGAATAGTTCTTCAGGGTCACCGGGGACAGTGCCACCGGAAAGGCCGCTGACGCTGCCACCGCAGTGGACAATTTCACTTTGGACAAGTCGCTGCACAACAAGTCAAAATTGTTCTGGGTAAAGGAAAATGGAACGCCTTCGACCATATCGGCGGCGTTCAGTATCAGATAGGGTCGCGTCCCTTTGGCCAACAAGTCGCCATAGGTTTCGTGCTTACGGAAGAGGGTTTGGTCGAAATAGTCGATGAGAAAGTCGATCCGCTCCGTGTGTGGCGCGCTCGCCCGCAACAGTCCAAACGGTATCGCTTTGCTTAACACGGCACCGATCCCGTCCTGACGAACGAAGTCGTTCTCCAGGTTGCCAAAGCCGGAGGGTCCGGTGAGCGCAAAATACGCTGCGGTTACGCTTCCGCCCGAGACGGAAGACAGAATATCGATGCGATTGGCCAGCGTGATGCCGTCGGGCAATTTGACGTGATCCAGACCTTCCAGCACAGAGAGTTCCAATGCCGCTGCCCGGGTGCCACCTCCCGAGGCGGTGACGATCACCAGCGTATCGGAAGGGCCCCGGCCGGAGAGATTGTTCCAACGGTAACCCACATCGGGGGACAAATCCTGAGCCGGTTCATTGCGCACCGGATAGGCGCATCCAGCCAACAGCCCCAAACACAACAGGATCTGAAGAAAACGTCCCAAGGTGTACATTGCTTTCTCCGCGGTGGACGCGAGCACGGCTAGCTTGGGACCTTTCGCAGTATGACTTTGCAGTCTCTATTGAGATCGTTGGTCACCACGCTGCCACGAAAATCGACTCGTCGCACGGACGTTCGAGTTTCGAAGACATTCTCGCCATACTCCACGTCGAACGTATGCGGTATGCGTTTGGGAAAATTGGGCGTGTAGTTGCCGTTGACATAAACAATGCGCCCAACCGGCGCGATGACTGTAACAGTACCCGTCGGCATGTGACCCCTTCTGCGCGTTCATCCGAGGAAGCGAATCTTCGGCGTTGACCTCAAGGTCGAATCTTTGCTGCGATTTTATCTATCTCGCTGGCCGACTGCCACGTTTTTATTGACTACTGGGGGCGTGTTTGGCTTTTATTGCGACAATATTTCTGATTCTTGAGACTTTGCGCCATTTTCGCGATCGGGGGACAGTTTGGACATCGATATGCATTACTACGGCACTTATGCGTTGGCGCGGGCCGGAGGATTGCGATCCGACGTGGCCCGGCGGATCGCGATGGCATCGGAATTTGTCGACGACTCAACGGCAAAAGAGGTGATCATCAACCCCAATGGGGCGCGGTTTCGCGGCGAGACCACCGCTCATCACCCATATGACCTCGCGCCAAATAACGATCACGACGATCAGCTCAATGTTTGGGTGCCCTTTCACTTCTTGCCCGGCGTAAAAGGGGAAAACCAAAGTCAAAGGCTCACTTGCTTGAAAGACAGCGAGGTCGCTCAGCAAATGGTCGCTCACCATCTGTCGATGGTCGAGGCGCCGTTCGCAGCGGAATTGATTGGTGTCACTGCGCATGTCTATGCCGACACCTTCGCTCATTACGGGTTTTCTGGCGTCAGCTCGCGGCTCAACCGAGTCAAAGGAGATACGATTCAGCTCGTCAACGGCAATCCCGATATTCTCATGCGGTTTTTTGGCAAGTTCGGCTTTCAGGGTGGGTTGCTGAAAAACTTTCGCCAGAAGGTGGTGGATATTGAGAGCGAGGTGGCAGCGGATTCGACGGGCGCCCTGGGCCACGGTCCGGTCGCCACATTTCCCGACCAACCCTTCCTCGAATGGAGTTATGAATACGAGCGCGGTGATCTCGTGGGCGGCTCCGGCAAGGTCGAACGGCAGAATGCCAAAGACTATTTGGCGGCAGCCGAGGCGCTTTACGGAATGTTTCGCAGATTTGCCGAGGCCCACCACGGACTAATGGACGACAAAGGCCTGGTGGAATTTTCGGCTATCGCGGGCAAGGTTCAAGAAATCCTAGCGACGGTCACCGACACAAACGGACGCGTCAGTCTTTGGAAAGCGGCGCTTGCCGAGGGGAAGCTCTGCGCCCAAGCCGACGACACGCTGCCGGACTACTCGCATGTGGAGTGGCGCAGCCAAAGCGACCAACTTGGCACACTCGGCGACCCGCAGCAGGCAAGCGAGATACCGGTCTACCAATTCTATCAGGCCGCCGCGCTCCATCGGCATTACATCTTGCGCGAGTTGCTGCCGAGCCACGGTCTCTATGTCGTGTAGCGCTTGATCACTTCTCGATCTGCCCCCGGATCTCTCCGTCGGGATAGCGACTGGTATGAATGTCGATGTAGTATTGTTCCGCCAGCAATTGCGCGGCTTGTGCCTTCGTTAGCGTAGCTGTGCCAGATATCGGCGAATCGGGGACAGGGAAGGAGCGCATGCGCGTGCCGGTCTCTGAGCGGCGCGCGGGGCCACGAATGTCGGCGCTCGTCGCTGGTCCCGAGAGCCCGTCGTAAGTGATTTCATACTGGAGTTGCTCGGTCTCCGTGTCGAATTGCAACGTCGCGCTACCGTGCGCCGCAGTGTCGACGGCCGGGACTTCCGCAGTCCCAGTCAGTGCCGCATGTAGATGAATGATCTCGGCCGTAACTGGCGACGGCGCAACATTCGCCCCTAGCACGACCAAACCGGTGATCCATATTGCCCGCATATTGCCCCCGTGAAAAACTGAGCGGTAATACCCCAAGTCAAAGAAATTGCAAAGTATTCGTACGTTGTATTCAAGGTTTTTGCACGGCATTTACAACTCACTGTTTTTAACATATTCTAGAGAGACTCGTGTTTTATTCTGGTGATTCCGAGAACACCCGGATCGAATTTCCCTTCAATATGACACACGCGTTGGCAAGCGTTCGAGTTACTTGAGGGCCGAAAATATGAGCGCGTTGGCGAAAGGCGCAGCAGGAGCAGTGGGTGTGGGTGCCGGCGGTACCTTCTCAGGGCTGTTGTTCTACAAACTCAACGTTCCGGAGTTGCTCTCTCAGGGCAGCTTCTACGGAATTACCGTATTCGCATTTATAGCCGTCATTGTCATTTTTTCGGGCTACATCACGTTACACAACGTCCCAAACACATTTTTTAATCACGTAATGGTTGGGATACTTTTGCTCTTCAGCGCGGTCGCGGTAACTGGAGTCATTGTCGAAATCACGGCGAAGCCCGTCCAAATCCGGGCAAATTTGACCCCGGACTTGGCTTACCTAAACCACCGGTTTGGGTTGAGCGGCGACAACGCGCTCGTCGCTAAAATCGAAGACCACAACGGCCATTCTTGGGATTTGCAGTATCTCAAAGATGTCTCGTTTCAGGTCGACAATGGTCAGGAGATCACCCTGAATATGGATCCCCTAGCCAGATTGACCGATGTGTTGCAACGAAAAGCCGACCGCGCCGCGTTGAGCGCCCAATGTGCTGTTGGCGCATGCGACCTGACACCAGCTCATGCGGACGACGTCGGTGGCTAGGACGCCACATTTCATGATTGCCGCAATGGCAGGCATTTTCGTCCTGCTCAGCATGTCTTGGGCCCATGCAAACAACGCGATTTGTGATCCGAACGCAACGTTAAATGACAGAGCGAAGTCGTATCGAATGGCCGGCCGTCTTGATGAGGCCGACAGAACCGTCCAGCAAATACTGCGGCGGTCTCCGGATGATTTCCGGGGTAATTACAACAAAGGCCTCATCATGTTGGACAGGGCCCATCGTGGTGACACCTCGCGCATGCCCGGAATTCGACAATTGGTAAAGACGGCGGAGTTTTTGCCAATGCACGGGAAAATGCAAGCTTGCGCAAAGGGAAATAATTTTTATTCCATTTACAACACGATCGGTGTTGAGTTCTACAACTTGCCAGACTTGAAGGCTGCTGAGAAATATTTCGAACTGGCAAACCAATATCGCAACTATCTCAATGAAGATACCAAGGCAAAGCTGTTTGACAATCTCGGATTGATTCAGCTCCGGCTGAAGCACGACTCTGGCTGTGCGGCGGCATACTTTCAAGAATCTGCAAACCACGGGCTTCACAATGGCTCGCTTCATTTGGTCATTGCAGAAAGAGATATCAAGTTTACCGGCGAATCCCTGGGCTGCCATCAAGTTACAGCTCGAAATCCTTAGGGGTATTTTTATTATCGGCAGTAGCCGGCCTCTTGAAGTGCTCAGAGGCACCCACAATTGATTATCCGATCGGCTCTGCTGAGCACTCAATTGTCGCTTCCAAATTTTCTCACAGAAGCATAAGCGGTTTCTGGGCGACCGAGGAACGATGAAGGCAAAGTCCGGAAGCCATGAACTGTAACCCGAATCACAGCCTGGCAACCCGCCTGGGCGTCGTGGTTGCACTGATATTTGGTGCATTGGCAGTTGCGTTGAACTGGCACTGAGCTTTGCGAGGCTGCCATGGATACCAGCTCAGAATTGGAAGGCGTGGCTCGGAGCAGACGCCGACACACGATCGATATCGAAACTGGGACTCCAGGAAAAAGACGCCTATCCGACACTCCCTTGCAGCGACGTGTTAAGGCTTGCCAGCAATCTACATTTGTGAATGCTCTTGTATTCTTCTAGTTGGAGCGTCTGATGGACCAAAACATTGCTCGCGTAATATTGGCCGTTGGGAGGATGGGACCTGGGGGCATATCGCTTCTTGGGACTTCCTTTGCGGTCAGTGAAAAAAGCTTTGCAACAGCGGCCCACATCACCGGACAAAGCGAAGAGGGACTGGTCCTGGTGGTCCCAAGAGTGCAAAGCTTCTTGGATTATCAAGACACGTCGGATCAGAACGTAAATGTGTTTCGCGCAAAAATCGAAGGATACGATCCTATACACGATATCGCAATTTTGGGTGCTGACGTCCGTATTGGTTTGCCCTACTTCATTGGAAGCTCGGATGACGCGCCGACGGGCGCGCGCGTCGTTTCAGTTGGCTTTCCTCATGCGGACGCGGGACGGCTCGTACTGACTCAGCAACGCAGCTCCGTGGGTGCACGTGTTCTGCTACCGGTCGGGACCGTGAAATCGAAGCATTTGGTATTGAATGTCCAAACTCGACCGGGAACATCGGGCAGTCCCGTCTTTATTGAAGAACAGTCTCAAATTGCCGCCATGATCATCGGCTGCTATGCGCCCCTGAAAGAGGGCGGCATTCGATTGGGCAATATAGACCCGCAGACGCTGCACCAAACGACCCATGCTGTGTCCGCCGAATACATCCGAGAGATGCTATGACCACGCAGCTAGATTTCTCGAAAAGTCAACCCCAGGATTGGCTGAATGATCTACCCACCTTCCAACGAAGTGCAATTGAGACGTTCCTCAAAGGTGGTCTCACGGAAGAAGAAGTCGCCGAACTATGGCTTTCACGCATAGGCTCTGACCAGAATATCGGGTTCGGTGCTGGCACAGTTGCGTCCAATTATTTGGCGAGCGTAAAGTCTGAGTTCCGAAAGTTCGTGTGCGGCGACGCGGACTACGAATCCTTAAGGCTGGAGGCCGAAAAAGTTTGGGTGGGTACCAAGTACCCGATCGTCGTGCTCATAGCCGGCGTCATCGGCGCCAAATTGGGGCTTGCCGCAGCTGTTATTTCACCCGTCGTAGCGTTACTCCTCGCCGCAGTTTGCAAAATAGGAAAGAACGCGTGGTGCAATATGCCACCACCAGTTTCGCCATCCATTACAGCCACCCGTGAACAGTGAGCCAGCGCTTGGCACTACTGCAATTTTAGTATGGGCCTGACTGCGAATTGTGCCGTCCGGCTGCAGCAGGTGAAAGTAGTGAACCGATGCTCAGAACGATTCAATAATCGAGAAATGGACCAGCCGGGAATCAGCTACAAGACACTAGTGGTGAGTCTGGAGTGGTTCGAATTCTGGAAGGCATCGGTCAATGGTGGCGCGGACGTGAAGGTCGACCTATCCAGAGCCGCAACCGTGACCTTTCGATCGGGTGCCGGCCCTTCTCGGGTCAGAATCACTTTGCGGTCTAGGTGTTCGCCAAGTTAGACGGCGCTCTTCGCTGATGATCTTTGCCAATTAGCCAATCTAGTCGAATAATGTATTCGCGCCTCAGCCTACCGTACGCAAAAAAAGAGAGTTGCGTGTCACCTGATCAAACAACGCCCCAACCTCAAATGTCCTCGCGAGCATTTACTTGGTGGCCTTCTGCCACCCGGTTTGAAAAGTTAGCTCGCCAAGCGATCGCAATTGTGTTTTGGCTGTATGTCACCTGTCAGCTTTTCTTGTTCGACCTAGATCGGCTCGTATCAGATTTTCTACCCCTTAGCCTGCGCTGGATCGTGGAATACAAATTCTTGATCCTGATTGGAGCTACCGCGACGCTCCTTCTATTGGTCTCAAAGTCGCGTATATTGGCTTGGATGATCTACATCGCGTTTTACCCGATAACGCGATTTATGTTGGGTGTTCTGGTTTTATCGGTGGTGATAGTTAAACTGAAGAGTTGGCCGATACTATTTACGGCACTGAGTCTGATTTTGTCTTTTATCGCATCATTCAGATTTAATTTTATTGCAACCACAACCGCCCTTGTTGCTTGCGTAGTAGTCGCAAATGCATCCGCACCATTTTCCGTTGCGGTTGGAACAGCTTTACTCGTTGCGCTGATATTTGCCTTAATATCGCGTCGGTTTATTGCCCTTTTTCAACCTTCCCGACTGTTCAAGCTATATACCCGCATCACTGCAGGCGGACTAAACTTTAGTCGCAAGGCACTCCTCGTAGACGCAAGCGCCAAAGGACTCGAATTATCTGCGCTAACGGATCGACAACTGAAGGCCAGAGAAAACAACTTCCAGACCGCTGTCCTATTGAGCGAAGGTTGCGGCTTTTTAGAAGCCAAGTTTAGAGAATACCGGACGAGCGGGCTTCCTGTTGTATTCTACCTCGCGAATTTCTTTCTCCTATTGCTGGCAATCATTACGCTCATGGGGTTCGTAAATTACGGGTTATTTCGAGCTGACCCTACAGCATTTGTTGTAGTCGGACCGCATCGTTATTTCGATTTCTTCTACTACTCCTTCGGAGCTTTATTTTTTCAACGGATACCTGAGATCGCCCCCATTTCCACAATGGCAAAGACCTTGTGGATGTTTGAGACACTTCTCGCCGCTGTGTTTGGAGGAATGCTGTTATCTCTGTTCTTTGCAGTAAAAAGGAACGTCGATGAAACGGGCATTCAAAGTGCAATCGACGACCTCAGGAAGCAGCAGCAAGAAATGGGAGCATTTGTTCAGAATGAGTTCGAAATGCATTGGGATGAAGCCATCAATCGTCTTGATGCGATGCAGGGCGGGTTAGCAGCAATGGTTAAATGGTTGAGGGCAGCGCGCGGAGAATAGTGCGCACCATTCTCTACCAACTTCGTAGCGCAAGCTGATTAGCGCCGTCACGATTTAATTGGAGGTGACCTCCGCCCATGGGATGGACCGGCTGTAGCCTGTCCACCAATGAGGATCGAGAGTGAGCGAGTATTCTCATCAAGGCCACGGCCCACGAGCCGATCAGCAAGTTGGATACATGTCAGCGACTTTCGTCAGCACGCCCTCACTTGCGAACAGCAGCCGGTCCATACATTTGGGTCAAAAAATTGAACATTGGCTCAACAGCGGTTCGTCTGATGCACCTTTGCACCTGCCGCGCGCGTCGTAGCAGTGTTCCTTCTTAATGGTGATGAAGAACCGATCGTGCCGCATCGCCATGTCACGCGAGACACAACTTCGTTCTGCAATGTGCTGTCCGCTGGGGAACGCAAATCCAAAATTAATTTGGAAATCCAAATGGGAGCCTAGGCTGAGCCTAAGAAATTCGGCGATTTTCTAAGTCATTGAAAAGATGGCGCGCCCGAAAGGATTCGAACCTCTGACCCCCAGATTCGTAGTCTGGTGCTCTATCCAGCTGAGCTACGGGCGCGTTTTCGCGAGGGCCGAGAACCTATGCATCACGACCCCTGATGGC